>FWWL01002083.1_pt1 | contig 43614 bp, 47 predicted proteins | sample 2228331 | NCBI WGS metagenome assembly FWWL01 (sample SAMEA103939775, study PRJEB20133) | metagenome | reverse complement strand
GCGGGCTCTCGAACAAGGAGATCGCCCGCGAGCTCGGCCTCTCCACCGGAACCGTCCGCACCCTGCTCGAGCGCGCCTACCGGAAGCTCGGTGCCCGCAACCGCGCGGAGGCGGCGACCATCCTCCTGGCGCAGGACGCAGCGCCAGCACCCCTCGACGGCCCGGCCGCGGCCCTCCCCAGCCGTCCCTCGACACGGGCGGCGGACGGCCCCGAGCCCTCCCGCGAGACGCGCCTGGAGGCCTGACGTCCACGCTCCGCGCCGGCGGCTTGCCAGGCCGCCGCCGATTGGCCAGGATTGCCGGGAAAGGCACAACCCATGCCGCAAGCGCGGGCCGGTGAGGTCACCTTCTGGTACGAGGAGCGCGGCTCCGGGGAGCCCGTCCTCTTCCTCCACGGCCTCACCTGGGACCACACCCTCTGGGAGCACCAGGTGGCGGCGCTCGAGCCGGAGTTCCGGTGCATCGCCGTGGACCTCATCGGACACGGCCGCACGGGAGACCTCGGGCGGGAGTACTCGCTCTGGGACGAGGCTGAGTACATCGCGGCGCTCCTGGAGGCGCTGGGCGTCCCCTCCGCGCACGTGGTCGGGCTCTCGATGGGCGGGATGATCGCGATGCGGCTCGCCCTCCGCCATCCCGAGAAGGTGCGGTCGCTCGCCCTCCTCGACACGGACGCCGGCCCCGAGGAGCCCGTGCGCGCCGCCGCCTACCACCAGCTCGCGGAGGCGGTCCTGGCAGCGGGGTGGGAAGTGGTCGCGGAGCAGGTGGCGGCGATCCTCTTCGGCGCGCCGTACCTCGCCGTGCCCCGCCAGCGGGAGGCGGCGATCGCGAAGCTCCTGGCGAACCCTCGCGAGAGCATCGCCCGGCACGCTCTCCGCGCCGTCACCGAGCGGGATGACCTTACGTCGCTCCTCGGGCAGATCCGCATGCCAGCCACCGTCATCGTCGGCGAGCTCGACGCGGCCACTCCTCCCGAGCGAGCCGAGCGTCTCGCCGCGGCGCTCCCCGGCGCGCGGCTGGTCCGCATCCCGGAGGCCGGCCACCATACGCCGCTGGAACGGCCGTCCGAGGTGACGGAAGCGCTCCGAGAGCACCTCCAGCGAGCGGTGGCGTTCTTCGCCAGCGGCGAGGGGACGCCGTACACGTGAGCACACGCCGAGGAGGACCGATGGACGACCCGCGCGCACTCCACCCCCGGCTGTTTCGTCCCGAGGCGATCGACCCGGAGACCGCCGCCTTCGTCGAGGAGCTCGAACGCACCCTGGCCGAGCTCCCGCCCGTCCACTCGCTGCCGCCGGAGGAGACGCGGCGGGCGAGGGAAGAGGGGCGCGGCATCTGGGGACCGCTGCAGCTCGTCCCCGAGGCGCACGACATCGAGATCGACGGGCCGGCCGGCCCGCTCCGCCTCCGGCTGTTCGTCCCGCCGGAGCAGCTCCGGGGCGTGTACCTGCACATCCACGGCGGCGGCTGGGTGCTCGGCCGAGCTCACCACCAGGACCCGCGGAACTGGCACATCGCGCGCCACCTGCGCCTCGCCGTCGTGAGCGTCGATTACCGGCTCGCCCCGGAGCATCCGTACCCCGCCGGGCCGGACGACTGCGAGGCGGCAGCACTCTGGGTCCTCCAGAACGCGAAGCGCGAGTTCGGAGCCGACGCGTTCCTCATCGGGGGCGAGTCCGCAGGCGCTCACCTCTCGGTCGTGACGCTCCTGCGGCTGCGGGACCGGCACGGCTACCGTGACGCCGTGGCGGCGAACCTCGTCTACGGCGTGTACGACCTCCGGCTCACGCCCTCCGCGGCAACTTGGGGTGAACGGCCGCTCGTGCTGACGACGAAGACGATGCAGTGGTTCGTCGACCACTTCGTGGCGCCCGAGCTCCGTACCGACCCGGACGTCTCGCCCCTCTTCGCCGATCTTCGCGGCATGCCGCCGGCGCTCTTCACCGTCGGAACGCTCGATCCGCTCCTCGATGACTCCCTCTTCATGTACGCCCGATGGGTGGCAGCGGGGAACGAGGCCGAGCTCGCGGTTTGGCCCGGCGGCGTGCACGGGTTCAATGCCTTCCCCAACGACCTGGCACGGCGTGCGAACGAGCGGATCGATGCCTTCCTCGAATCCCGGCTGCAGCAGGCGCCGGCTCCCTGAACTGGCGCGGCGGCGTTCCGCGACCCGCCCAGTAGCGCCGAGGCCGGCCGACGGCGCGCCGGGAGCGAACCGGCCGGTATCATGGCCCACGTGCCCTCACGCATCCGGCTCGTGGCAGTCGACCTCGACGGCACCCTGATTGGGCCCGGGAACACGATCGACGAGCGGGACGCCGCCGCCATCCGCAGCGCGATCGAAGCCGGGGTCATCGTCGTGCCAGCGAGCGCCCGCTGGTACCAGGCGACGCTGGCGGCGTTCGAGCGGGCCGGAGCGCGGGTGCGCGCCTCCATCGCGAGCGGCGGGGCGGACGTGCGTGGGCCCCAGGGCGAGGTGGTCGTGCAGCGAACGCTGCCGGAGGACTTCGTGGAGTTCCTCACCCGGCTCTGCGACGAGACCGATTGGCGGGCCACGGTGGCCCTCCCGAACCACGCCGTGCGGCGGGGTCCCGCCCCGGCGGCAGCGCGCGTGCCGAGCTGGATCCGGTTCGTTCCCGCCTTCGGGAAGGAACTGCCGACTCCTGCCCTGGCCGCGCTCGTGGAGGTGCCGCGCGACCACCCGGCTGCGCACACCCTGGAGCGGTGGCCCTCCGTGAGCATCCTCCGCGCACGGGCGACGGACGGGGCCGTGCTCCTGACCTGCACCGCAGCCGGTGCGGACAAGGGCAGCGGATTGCGGGCGCTCCAGCGCCATCTCGGGCTCGCCCCGGAGGAGACCGCCGCCATCGGCGACAGCGAGGTCGACCTGCCCATGTTCGCGGCGGCGGGCTTGTCCGCCGCCGTCGCCACCGCCGACGAGCGCGTCCGCGCCGCAGCCTCCTTCTGCGTCGCCGCGGGAGGCGCAGGCGGCGTGGCGGAGGCGCTCGAACGCCTGCTCGGCTAGCCCCCGGGTCAGGGCAGGGTTCGGTACCAGGCAGCGAGCGCCTCGCCGATCTCGTGCGGCGAGTCCTCCTGGAGGAAGTGGTTGCCCCGCACCATCACTTCCTGCTGGTTCGGCCAGCGCCGGCAAAACTCGAGCTGCCGGCCACGAAGGATGGCGCCCGGCTCGGCCACGATGAGCAGCTTCGGTACGGGGCTCTGCGCCAGCCAACGCCCGTACGACTCGACGATCTCGACGAGGTCGGCGGGCTCTCCCTCGATGGGGAGCTCCCGCGGCCATTGCAGCGTCGGCCAGCGGGACTGCGGCTCGCGGAACGGCCGCCGGTACACTTCCATCTCCTCTTCCGTGAGTCCCCGCAGGACGCTCGCAGGCAGGATGCGCTCCACGAAGGCGTTCTGCTCGAGGATGATCCGCTCGCCTGCCTCGGACCGCAGCCCCTGGAAGATGCGGCGGGCTGCTTCCGGCCAGTCGTCCCAGGTGAGCGGCATCACGATCGCCTCCATGTAGGCGATCCCGCGTACCCGATCGGGGTGGCGGCGAGCCCAGTGGAAGCCGAGCGCAGACCCCCAGTCGTGCACGACGAACGTCACCCGGTCGGTCGCACCGACGGCCTCCATCCACGCGTCGAGGTAGCGAGCATGGTCGACGAACCGGTAGCTGCCGGCGGGGTTCGGCCCCGACTCCCCCATGCCGACGAGGTCCGGCGCCAGGCACCGGGCGAGCGGCTGGAGGTAAGGAATGATGTTCCGCCAGAGGTACGAGGACGTGGGATTCCCGTGCAGGAAGACGACGGGGTCGCCCGTGCCGACCTCCACGTACGCCATCTCCGTGTCGAGGACGGCCACCCGCTTGCGGGGAAAGGGGTCGGCAGCACGGATCGGTCGCCCGCTCATGGCAGCTCCTTTCGGGCGTGGTCGCGGTGCCGGTCTACGCGCGCGGTCCGCCCGCGGCGCGCCGCTCCAGCTCCTGCCGGATCCGCGCCGCCACCTCGCGGTACGGCACGCCGAGCCTGCGCGCGATCGCCTGCACGTCCTCGAACTCCGGCTTGGCCTGGACCCGCCCTTCCCAGCGTGCGAACTTCACGCGCACCGGCCCGAAGGGCGTTTCCACCGACTCCACCCATCGCTCCGCCTCGACGCGGCCGTATCGAGCGAAGCGCACGCCCAGGGTGGTGGTCTCCCGCAGGATGAGGTCGACGAAGCGGCCTTCCTCGCCGGCGGCGACGAGCGCGGAGAGCTTCGACCCGAGGCGGCCCTTCTTCATGCCGACCGGCTCGAGCCAGGCGTCGAGAGCTCCCTCCTCGAGCAGCAACTCGCGGGCGTAGGCGAGCTCCTCGGGGCTCTGGTCGTCCACGTTCGCCTCCAGGAGCACGACCTCCCGCCGCTGGGGCGAGAGGAGCTCGCCGAGCAGGACTCGCAGCGCGTTGGGGCGGTCCTGCAGCTCCCGTCGCCCGGCGCCGAACCCCGCTGCCTGCGGGCGCAGCACGACCTCACCCGGCTCAGCCATCGCCGCGAGGATGGCGGCTCCGGTGGGGGTGACGAGCTCTGCCTCGGCAGCGGTGAAGCGGAGGGGATAGCCGGCATCGCGCAGCAGCTCGAAGGCTGCCGGAGGGGGCGATGCGGGGAGCGGGCCGTGCGCTGCCCGCGCCACCGCGCCCGCTCCCACCGTCACCACGGGGCAGAAGCAGCGCGTCACCCCCAGCGCGTCGAGCGCCGCCGCGACCCCGACGACGTCGATGAGCGTGTCCACGCCCCCGACCTCATGGAAGCTGGCGCCCGTTCCGCCGTGGACCCGCTCCTCGGCGCGGGCAAGCGCCTCCACGGCCGCCAGGGCGCGATCCCGTACCGTGGGGGCGAGTGGCGCCGCGTGGAGGAGCTCCCGCATCTCCTCCGGCTGCAGCTGCCGTTCCGTTGCGTCGATCTCCAGCAGCAGCGCTTCGATCCCGCCGCGGCGCACGCGGCGCGGCTCGATGCGCACCTCCCCGAGGCGGAGCGCCGCCACTGCCTCGCGTACGGCATCGGCCGGCGCGCCGGCGTCCAGGAGCGCAGCCAGGGCCATGTCGCCCGAGATCCCCGCGAAGCAGTCGAACACGGCCGCACGCGTCATCCGGAACCCCCGCCCCGGGCGGCGAGCCGGTTGATGAGCCCGGCCAGGTAGCCGGCGCCGAAGCCGTTGTCGATGTTCACCACCGCCACCCCCGTGGCGCACGAGTTCAGCATGGCGAGGAGCGCCGCCAGCCCACCGAAGGAGGCGCCGTACCCCACGCTCGTCGGGACGGCGATGACGGGGATGTCCACGAGGCCGGCGACGACGCTCGGCAGAGCTCCCTCCATCCCGGCAACGACGACGAGCACGTTCGCGCGTCGGAGCGCCGGGAGCTTGTCCGCCAGCCGGTGGATGCCCGCGACGCCGACGTCGAAGTACCGGTGCACTTCCGCGCCGAGCATCTCCGCCGTGATGGCCGCCTCCTCGGCGACGGGGATGTCGGAGGTGCCGGCGGTCACGACGGTGACGTTCCCCTCCCTCGGACGCGGCGCGGGGTCGTACCAGGCAAGGCGCGCATCGGGAGAGTGCCGCAGGTCGGGCACGGCCGCGCGGAGCGCCTCCAGGTGCGGCGGTTCGAGCCTGGTGACGAGGAAGCGGCCCGAACGGGCCGCGATGCTCCGCGCGATCGCCGCCACCTGGGCAGGTGTCTTCCCCTGGGCGAGCACCACCTCGGGCATCGCCCCGCGGACGCCGCGGTGGTGGTCGACATGGGCGAACCCGAGGTCCTCGAAGGGGAGCGTGGCGAGCTCCTCCAGGGCGGCGTCGATGCCGACCTCTCCAGCGGAGACCTTCTCGAGTAACGCGCGCAGCCGCTCCCTATCCACGGCGCGAGTGTACCGCCCCCGCGCGCTCGGGCTCGACCGGGGGAGGCGGTGCGGCAAACTAAGGTCGTGCGGCGGCGGACCTTCCTGTTGGGCCTGATGGGCCTGGCGGCGGGAGCCTGTTCGAGGCGGGCGCCAGCCGCGCCGCCCGTGCAGGTGCGGGTGCGCACGCCCGCACCGACCTCCACGTCCGTCTTCATCGAGCCGACCGCGACCCCGACGCCCGTGCCCCCGCCCGAGCTCGTCCTCTCCACCCAGGCCACCTCGCAAGCGGGAGCCCTGCTCGTGTCGGTCACCGGCGGCGTCGCGGCGGGGACCGCATCGTTCCTCAACCGCCAGTACGCGCTCATCCAGGGTGCGCGCAGCATGTTCACCTTCATCGGCATCGGCATCGCCGACCCTCCCGGCACCCACCCGCTCACCGTGGTGGTGACGCTCCCGAACGGCTCCACCGGCATCCTGAGCGCGGACATCCTCGTGGAGGCCACCGAGTGGACGGTGGACGCGGTGGAGTTCACGCCGGATCAGGTCACGAACCTCCTCGACCCCGACGTGATCGCCGCCGAGGAGGCCCTGCTCGCGGAGAAGTACGCCACGGAGACGCCGGCGAAGCTCTGGGACGGCCCGTGGCTGATGCCCGTGCAGGGAGCCATCACCGCGCACTTCGGCGAGCAGCGGTCCGTGAACGGCGGCCCGCCCACCGGCCACCACGGCGGGACGGACATCGGCGCCGAGGAGGGCGCCCCCGTCATCGCGACGAACGCGGGCCGCGTGCTCATGGCGCAGCCCCTCCAGGTGCGCGGCAACATGATCATCATCGACCACGGCGGCGGGGTCCTCTCCGGGTACGGCCATCTCAGCGGCTTCGCGGTGAACGAGGGGCAGGAGGTGGCCGCCGGCGACCTCATCGGTTACGTGGGGAACACCGGTCTCTCCACCGGAGCTCACCTTCACTGGGAGATGGCCGTCCACGGCATCCTCGTCGACGCCCTCCGCTGGGTGGACGGCCGCAACGGGTTCTGAGCATCGCCGCAACGGGTGGCCTCGGGTAGCCTGAAGCCGTGCGCTTGCGGGTCCAAGTGGAGGGCGAGCCCGACCTGCCCCCGCTCCCAAACGAGGGAGCGAGCCTCGTCGCCTTCATGTCCTTCGCCGTCGCCCGCGGCTTCGGCGCGCAGCACCCGCTGGTCGCGCTCGCCGAGCACCTCCATCGGGGGCTTCGCATCCCGCTGGGCCCGCTCGAGACCTTCTACGAGGGCGCCGTCGAAGACGAGGAGGACGCCGAGCGGCTGGAGCGCGCCTGGCAGCCGGCGGAGCCGCTCCGCGCCACGCTCGCCGCGGTCGCTGCCGCCCTGCGCCGCGACCCCACCGCCCAGCGCCTCCTGGAGCGCGCGGGCACGCCGGCACTGATCGAGGAGGCCGAGCGCCTGGCGGCCTTGCTCGAAAGCCCGGCAAGCCGGGGCAAAAACGTGCGGATGAGCTACTTCCTATGATGCGCCGCCGTCGAGGCGCCATCGCCGCCCGGCGGGAGTGGTCCTCCCGCCCCCTTACGGCGCCCTTGGCGCGCTTCCTCGCGTCCGGCGTGGGCCAGGCGCTCATCACTCCCCGCGCAGACCGCATCATCGACCTCATCGACCTCCGCCCCGGCAAGCGGTACCTGGACATCGGCTGCGGGACCGGCGCCTACGCGCGGCTGCTCGCGGGACGGGTCGGTCTCGACCGCGATCCCGTGCTCGCGGACATCGTCCCGGGCTCCGGGCCGGTGGACGTCGTGGTGTGGCCGGAGCGGCTTCCTTTCCCCGACCGGTCCTTCGACGCCATCACCAGCCTGTACTTCATCCGGCGTTTCGACGACGACGTGGTGCGTGCCTTCGCCCAGGAGCTCTCGCGGATCCTCGCGCCGGGAGGACACGCGCTGGTCGTCGAGGTCGCCCCCGTGCGCAACCCGGCCCTGAACCGGCTGCACGAGTGGCTGCTCCGTCCCGGCTGCGCCAGCGTCGACCTGCGCGGGTGGGGAAGGCTGGCGGCCCTCTTCACCGGCTGCGGGTTCGGGGCCATCGACCTGGTGAACCCGGGGCCGTTCCTCTTCCCGCCCATCCCGAGGGTGGGGGTCCTCCTGCGGCACTACCCGGAGCCGTAGCGACGCTACACGCGGCCCTCGACCGCCTCCACTCGCCCATCGCGGTGGAAGATCCGCGGGAGGCGGGAGCCGAGCCGGGAAAGGATCTCCCAGCTGATCGTCCCGGCCCACTCGGCGACCTCGTCCGCGGTGATCTCGTCGGCCTCTTGCCGTCCGAGGAGCGTGACCTCTTGCCCCGGACTCGCTTCTGGGATCTCGGTGACGTCGACGAGGAACTGGTCCATGCACACCCGGCCGACGATGGGAACCCGCCGGCCGCCCAGGAGCACCTGGCCGCGATTCGACAGGGCGCGCATCCAGCCGTCGGCGTAGCCCACGGGAACGAGGCCCACGCGCGACGGCCGCCCAGCCCGCCAGGTGAGGCCGTAGCTCACTCCCTCGCCCGGGGCGACGTCTGCGATCCGCGCGAGGCGCGCCCGCAGTGAGAGCACCGGCCGCAGGCCGGGGTTCGGGGTGTTCGGGGGCACGAGCCCGAAGAGCGTGATGCCCACGCGGATACCGTGGTAGCGCAGACCAGCGCGCCGGAGCGAGGTCGCCGAGTTGGCGGCATGGCGGTACGGGATCCACGGCAGCCGCCGCGCCGCCTCCTCGAAGCGCTCGGCCTGCACCTCGCTGAAGGAATCATCCGGCTCGTCGGCGTTCGCCATGTGCGTCCAGAGCCCTTCCACGGACACGTTCGGGAGCGTCCGCAGCCATTCGGCGAGCTGCGCCGCCTCCTCGAGGGGAAGCCCGAACCGGTGCAGCCCGGTGTCGACCTTGACATGGACAGTGGCGCGCGTCCCAAGCCGGGCCGCGGCGGCGTCGAGCGCGCGACCGAGATCCGCCTCGTCCACCGTCACCGTGAGCCGTGCAGCCACGGCCGCCTCCGCATCGCGGGGGTACGTATGCCCGAGGACGAGGACCGGCCGCGCGATCCCGAGCGCGCGCAGCCCGAGCCCCTCGGCCACCGAGAACACCGCGAACCGGTCCACCCCCGCCTGCTCGAGCGCGGGAGCAACACCGGCCACGCCGTGACCGTACGCGTTCGCCTTCACGACGGCGATGAGCTCCACCTCGGGGCCCACCTCCCGCCGGAGCGCTCGCACGTTCGCCGCCAGCCGGTCCAGGTCGACTTCGATCCAGGCATTCAGCTCGCGAGTAAGGGAGGAGAGCTCGACGGCGCGGGCCGCCGCTTCCGCACGCTGCATCCGGGGATGCCTCCTTTGACGCGCCGTCCTGCCGCCCCCTAGCATCGGACCGGTGGCCGCCAGGCGCAACGCCCCGGCGCTGGCCAGCCCTCTCCTCGCCGTTCCCCTCGGCCTCCTCATCCTCTGCCTCGCAGCCGCCTGCCGGGAGCGGGACGCTGCTCATCCGCCCACGCCTGCCGGCCCAACGGCCACGCCGGCTGGGACGCCGACGGCCACGGCCACGGCAGCCATCCTCCCCTCGGAGGCGCTCGCCGCAGCGCGGTCGGCCCTTCGCGAGGGCCGGTACGAGGACGCCCTCGACCTCTTCCTCAGCGCCGCCAGTGACAGCCGTCTCGCCGCCGAGGCCTACCTCGGCGCCGCGCAGGCCGCTGCCGAAAACGGCGATGTGGATGCCGCTCTGCACTACGCGGAGCGGGGCTTCGCCGCGGCGGCCGGAGGGCCGTGGGAACGGGCGGCCGCCTACCGACTGGCCCGGCTGCAGTTGGCGGCAGGAGACCCGGCAGCCGCCATGGCGACGCTCCGACCGTCGCTCGAGGGGCCGCTCGCGGATCCACTCCAGCCCCGCATCCTCGCCGCGTATGCCGACGCAGCTGCTGCCGTGGGCGAGACCGAGGAGGCGGCGCGTGCCTGGGACGCCGCCATCGCGAGCCCCGCGAGTTCGAACTCCCTCCGTGCGGCCATCTACCGGAGCCGTGCCGAGTTGGCCGCGGCTCGCGGCGACGCGTCGGACGAACTGCACTGGCGAACCAGGCTCGTCGCGCTCCAGCCCGCACCGCAATACCGGTACGAACTTGCGCACGCCGCCTCCCGTCTCGGCGACGAGCGAACCTTCGCCGAGCAGCTGCAGACGATCGTCGAGGAGCATCCCGGTTCGCGGTACGCGCTCCTCGCCATCGCCGACCTGCGAGCCGCCGGCATCCCGGTGGACCCCGGCCACGAAGGGTACGTGTACTACCGGCACCGCGCGTACGCGAACGCTCGCGACGTCCTCAGCGCCTCCCTCGCCGAACCGGGCCTGGCACCCGAAGAGCGCGAGTTCCGGCTCTACTACCTTGCCGCCTCCTACGACGACGCGGGCCTCTACGAGGACTCGATCCCGTACTACGACGAGGCCGCGGCGCTCGTTCCCGAGTCCCCGTACGCGCACCGGGCCCGCTACTGGGCGGCCCGAGCGGCAGAGGCGGCCGGCCTGCTCGAAGACGCCATCCAGCGGTACGCCGCGCTCGCTCGCGACGAGCGGCTCGGGGAATTCGGTGCCGAGGCCGCCTTCCGAGCCGGCTACCTCCGCTTCCTCGCCGGCGACCCGGCCGCCGCCCTCGCGCTCTGGGAGGAGCTCGACGCGCCCGACGACCCCCGGGCAGCGTACTGGCGGGGGCGCGCGCTCGAGGCGGTCGGGGACGATGCGGCGGCCGCCTTCCGCGAAGCCATCGCAGCCGACCCGTTCGACCTGTACGCCCGCGAGGCGCGGCGGGCGCTCGGCGAGGCGGTGACCTCGCCCCGCGGGTACCGGCCGCTGCCGCCCGTCCCCGCCACCGATTGGCGCGCGGTCGCGGACTGGCTCGGGGCGGACCCGGACGCGCCCCCGCTCTTCGCCACCGGTGCGGACATCCTCCTCGCCATCGGCCTGCGAGAGGAAGCCCGTGCCGCGCTGGGCGATGCCCTTGCGAACGCGAGGACCCCGACCGCCCGCTACCAGCTGCTGCGGGAGGCGGCCGAGCTCGGCCTTACCGACCTAGCGGCAGCGGTCGCCAGCCAGCTCCTCGGCGGGGAAGAAGCGGCCTCGGCGCCAGCAGACCTCTGGCGGCTCGCGTACCCGCTCGACTACCCGGCCCTGCTGGACGAGGCGGCAGAGGCGAACGGCTTCGATCCGCTCTTCCTCGCCGCCCTCGTCCGCCAGGAGAGCTTCTGGAAGCCCGACGCCGTCAGCATCGCGGACGCCGTGGGCCTCACGCAGGTCATCCCGGCCACCGGTGAGGGGATCGCCGCCGCGCTCGGCGTGGACGGGTTCGAGGTGGACGACCTTCGCCGGCCAGCGGTCTCCCTCGCGTTTGGGGCGTACTATCTGGGCGGGCAGCTGGAGCGATTCGAGCACGAGTATCAGGCGCTCGCTGCCTACAACGCTGGCCCGGGGAACGCCCTGCGGTGGTCGGGAGAGCCGGGAGAGGAGCCCGTAGATTATGTCGAGCGCATCTCCTTCGTGGAGACGCGCCAGTACGTCGAGCGGGTGATCGAGAACTACGAGCGCTACCTCGCGCTCTATCCGCGCTAGCTTCCGCCGAGGCCCCGCTGCACTTCTTCGTCCTGCGCCAGCACCTGCCGACGGAGCTGCTCCTGGTACGACTGCATGCGCTCGCGCAGCCGCTCGTCGGCGATGCCGAGGATGCGCACGGCGAGCAGGCCCGCGTTTCGCGCGTTCCCGATCGCGACCGTCGCGACCGGGACTCCGGCAGGCATCTGAACGATGGAGAGGAGGGAGTCGAGCCCTTCGAGGTGCCGCAGGGGAACCGGCACGCCGATGACGGGGAGAGGGGTGACGCTCGCGAGCATCCCGGGGAGGTGGGCGGCGCCGCCGGCACCGGCGATGATGACGCGCAGGCCCCGCGCTGCCGCCGAGCGGCCGTACTCGAGCATGTCGAACGGCCGGCGGTGGGCGGACATCACGCGCAGCTCGTATGGGACGCCGAACTCCTCAAGCACCTCCGCCGCCGCGCGCATCGTCTCGAGGTCGGACTTCGACCCCATCACGACCCCGACCAGCGGCGGATCGCTCACGAAGGATCCCCCATCAGAATGGCGGCGGCAGCTTCGGCCCGCTTCCGCGCTTCCGCGAGCGAGCTCCCCACCGCGGTCACGTGCCCGAGCTTCCGCCCGGGGCGGGCAGCCTTGCCGTAGAGGTGGATGCGGGCGCCTGGGACGCGGAGGGCGGCCGCGCGCCGGTCGCGAGGATCGCTCCCGTCCGGCGGTCCGAACACGTTCACCGTGCAGGCGGCCGGCACGATGGGCTCGGCGCTGCCGAGCGGAAGGTCGAGGACGCCGCGGAGGTGGTTCTCGAACTGGGAGGTGGCGCAGCCCTCGATGGTCCAGTGGCCGGTGTTGTGGGGGCGCACGGCGAGCTCGTTCACGAGCAGCTCCCCGTCTTCGGTGACGAAGCACTCCACGGCGAGGATGCCGGAGACGTCGAGCGCCTCCGCGATCCGGGTCGCGGCCTCCGCTGCCCGGGCCTGCAGGCGGGCATCGCCGCGCTCGGCCGGGAAGAGGAGCACCCGGCAGACGCCGTCCGCCTGGATGGTCTCGATGAACGGGTAGGTGGCGAGCTCGCCGCTCGGGCGCCGCGCCACCAGCTGCGAGGCCTCCCACGCGATCGGCGCATAGGCCTCCACGAGCATGTCGCTGCCGAACGCCTGGGCCGCCTCTTCCGCCTCGGCAGGGGTCGCGACGATACGCACGCCCCGACCGTCGTACCCCCCGCGGGCCGCCTTGACGACCACCGGCCAGCCGTGCCGCCCGGCGAATCGCGTTATGTCATGCACTTCCGCGGCCGGGCTCCACGACGGCTGGGGCAGGCCGAGGCGATCGAGGAGGCGGCGCTGCTCCCGCTTGTCCACCACGGTCGCGAGCGCTCGGACCGGGGGGCGGAGCGGCACCCCCTCGTCCTCGAGGCGGCCGAGGAGCGCCAGGTCGAGGAGCTCGTGCTCCACCGTGACCACCCGGGCCTGGCCTGCGAGCGCTCGGAGCGCCCCCTCGTCCTCTGGGCGGCCGAGGATCGTGTGCCGCCATGGCCCGGCGGCAGCGTCGCCTTCGCTTGCGGCGAGGACGAGCACCCGAAGGTCGAGGTCGAGGGCGGCCTGGAGGCACATCCTGGCGAGCTGCCCGGCACCGATGATGCCGACGTCGTACGTCCGGTCGTTCGCCACCTCGCGCCTCCGGCCTCTCGTGGGCCGATGGTAGGGGGCGCCGATCGGTGGGTGCAAGCGAAGTCGCCCGCGGGCGGAGAGTTCGATACAGTGAGGAGCAGCTCAAGGGCCCGTCAGCAGTGAAGGACGGCAGGAGGGATCCGCATGCCGAAGCGCACGTTCCAGCCTCACAACCGGCGACGGTACCGCGTCCACGGGTTCCGCGCCCGCATGTCGACGCGGGGCGGGCGGCGGGTGCTGAAGGCGCGCCGCCTGAAGGGACGGAAGCGGCTCACGGTGGACTGACCAGGTGAAGCGGGCTCGGCGCCTGCGCAAGGGCCGCGAGTTCGACGCCGTGTACGAGGAGGGGACCGTGGTGAGCGGTCCCCTCCTCGTCCTTCGCTACCGCCCGAACGAGGTGGGGCGGACCCGATGGGGGTTCGCCGTGGGCCGGCGCCTCACGAAGAAGGCCACGCTGCGGAACCGGGTGCGTCGCCGGCTCCGGGAAGCGGCCCGCACGCTGCCCGTGCGCGAGGGGTACGATGTGGTCGTGACCGCCCGCCCGCGCGCCCTCGAGGCGACGTACTGGCAGCTGCGCGACGGCTTGAGCGCCGCGCTGCGCCGAGCGGGCCTCCTGGAGTCGCCCGAGCGATGACCGTCCGACGGCTGGCCTCCCTGCCGCTGCTCGCCCTCATCCGCTTCTACCAGGTGACGTTCAGCGGCCTCTTCCCGAACGTCTGCCGCTTCCAGCCGAGCTGCTCCCAGTACGCCTACGAGGCGATCGAGCAGCACGGCCCGCTCCGCGGCTCCTGGCTCGCCGCGCGGCGCCTCCTCCGCTGCCGGCCGGGCGGCGGCTTCGGCTACGACCCGGTCCCGCCTCACAAGCGGGGCGACCGCGTTTCACGTGAAACGTGACGGGCCTCAAGGAGCGTGGCGCCCGCCCTGTTTCACGTGAAACGGGTTTCCCCTTCCCGTGCGGCTGTTACGATAGCGCCGTGAAGCCTCCCCGCCGCCTGCTCGCCATCCTCGGCCTTCTTGCCGTCACCCTCTTCCTCGCCGGCTGCGTGTCGATTGCCAACCCCGAGGGGTGGGCGCCTCCCGTCGTGGCCGACGACGTGGCTTTCGTGTTCCTGGGCAAGGACCGATTGGCGGCCATCGAGCTCTCCGATCCGCCCCGCATCCGCTGGACCTTCCCGGACGGCGCCCGGCCGGACCAGAAAGACCTCCGCTTCGAGGCGGTGTACACGGCTCCCGTGCTCCACGACGGCACGCTGTACTTCGGCAGTTACGATGGTCAGGTCTTCGCCCTGGACGCCGCCGACGGTTCCTTGCGGTGGCGCGCGGACGGGTTCCGCGGCTCCATCATCGGCGGACCTGTCCTCGCCGACACCACGACCCTCGTCTTCGGCACCACCGAGGGCCGCCTCTACGCGGTGTCCACCGCCGACGGTGCCCCGGTTCCGGGCTGGCCGGACGGTGGCGTCCGATTCGATGCCGGCATCTGGGCGCCCCCCGTCGTGCTCGAGGGCACCGTGTACGTGGCGACGATGCGCGGCGAGCTCCACGCGATCCGCCTCACGGATGCCGCCCCCGCCTGGCAGGAACCGTTCCGGGCCGGCGGCGCCATCCCCGACCTCGCCCTCCTTCCCAACGGCCTCCTCTTCGCTCCCAGCCTCGACCGCCACGTGTACTTCGTCGATCCCGCCTCCGGCGAGGAGGCGCTCCCTCCCTTCGAGGCCACCGCCTGGGTCTGGACCGCGCCCGCGACCGACGGCGACACCGTCTACTTCGGCGACTTCAACGGCACGGTGTTCGCTATTGACATAACCACGGGCCAGGAGCGGTGGCGCGCGGAGGTGGAGGGGAAGGTGAAGGCACCTCCCGCCCTCGTCGCCGGCACGCTCGTCGTGGCCGACCGCTCCCCCGCCGTGAACTTCCTCGACCCGGCCACCGGGGAGCTCCTGAACCGCGTGCCGCTCTCCTCCGGGACGGTCCGAGCGGCGGTGGTGCCCGTGGGTGAGGAGGCGCTCGTGCTCACCACGAAAGGCGAGCTGTACCGCGCCCTTCCCGCCCGGCTGCAGGTGCGCCAGCTGCCGATCGAGGAGGCCGGGGGATGATCGGCGACGTCTTCCACCTGATCATCCTGCAGCCGATGATCAACCTCCTCGTCCTCCTCTCCCACCTCCTCTTCGGGAGCTTCGGTCTTGCCATCATCGCCTTCACCATCCTCGTGCGGGTCCTCACCTTCCCGCTGACCCTGCGGCAGCTCCACCAGACGCGCGCCATGCAGGCGCTGCAGCCGCGCATCCAGGAGATCCAGAAGAAGTACAGCGATCCCCGGCGGCGGCAGGAGGAGATGCTGAAGGCGTACCGGGAGGCGGGGGTGAACCCGCTGGGGTGCCTCGGCCCCATGCTCATCCAGTTCCCGATCCTCATTGGCCTCTACTACGCCATCCGCCGCACCCTCCCGGAATCGCCGGAGGCGCTCGAACAGCTCTCCAACCAGCTCTACAACTGGAGCTTCATCCAGCGCGCCGTTCCCCTGGAAGAGCACTTCCTCGGCCTCGACCTGCGCGCCTTCGGCAACGAAGGCGTGGGCGGCTTCGTCATGGTCCTCCTCGTGGGGCTGACCACCTGGCTCCAGTCCCGCACGACCGTCAGTTACGCCACGGACGAACGCGCCCGCGCCCAGCAGCAGATGATGAACTGGATGCTTCCGGTGATGTTCGCCTTCTTCGCCCTCAACTTCCCCATCGGCGTCAGCCTCTACTGGGTGGTGAACAGCATCGTGGGCATCGGGTTCAACATCGCCGTGTACGGGCTTCCCGCCCTTCACATCGAGCCCATCTTCCACCCGAAAACCCCGGCGCCGGCCGCGGCGCCCCCCAATCCCGCGCCCAGCAGCCGGCCCGCACCAGCTCCACATGCGAGGACAAGCCATGGACCACGCCGTAGCAAGCGGCAAAACCGTCGAAGACGCTCTTGAGAAGGCGCTGAAGATGCTCGGCGCCACTCGCGACGAGGTCGAGTACGTCGTCCTCGACGAGGGCCGCCGGGGCGGCCTCTTCGGGATCGGTGCCCGTGACGCGGTCGTCCGCGTCGAGCGGAAGCGAGCCGGAGACGCATCGGAGGCGGAGCAGGCTCCCGAACTTCCTGACACGCGCATCCCGCGGACGAGCACGGAAGCGGAGAACCTCCGCGCCGCCGGCCTCGGCCGGCACCGCACTCCCCGCCAGCGGCCGTCGCTCCGGCTCGAGGAGGCGGTCCCGAAGCTCACCGAGGAAGACTTCCTCAAGCCACCGCCCACCCGCCCGGACCGCGGCGCCGCAGCGCCGCGCGGCCGGCGCCGCCAGAGCCGGCCCCAGCCACCTCCTCCATCCCAACCCCGCGCTCCGGAGTCGCCCACCGTCGAGCCCGACATCAACGCACCGCAGGTCGACCTCGCCGCCCAGGTGGTCGACGACATCCTCCGCATCCTCGACGTTCCCGGGGAGATCACCATCCGCGAGCCGGAGACGATCGGCGACGGCCGCGGGGCTGCCCTGGCAGTAATAGACATAACCGGGGACGACATGGGGGTGATCATCGGGCGGCGGGGCGAAACGCTCCTCGCGCTCCAGTACCTCGTCAACCAGATCGTCGCGCGGCGCTACCCCGGCAGCCCGCTCATCACCATCGACGCCGCCCATTACCGGCGGCGCCGCGAGGAGCAGCTCGTGGGCCTCGCCAAGCGCATGGCCGACCGCGTGCGCCGCACGCGCCAGCCGATCACGCTGGAGCCGATGCCGCCCGCGGAACGGCGTATCATCCACCTGACGCTCGTGGATGACCCCGAGGTCATGACCTACAGCACCGGAGAGGGCGCCAGCCGCAAGGTGGTGATCGCCCCGCGGCGGTAAGGGGGAGCGATGGAGGTACGCCCGCAGCCCCGCGTCCTGGTCGTCGGCAACCTGGTCCTCGACCGGACCGCTGCGGGCTGGGCTCCGGGCGGCCCCGCTCTCTACTCCGCGCGCATGGCGGCCGCGCTCGGCGCGCAGGTGCTTCTCCGCGCGAACGTCTGCCCGCAATTCGACCGTACGGTCCTCGCCGGCCTCGACCTCGCCCTCCTCTCGGCCGAGCGCTGCACGAAGTACGAGAACACGTACGACGAGCGCGGCAACCGCCGCCAGCGCCTCCTCGATCCCGGCGAGCTCCTGCCGGTCCTCGACCTTCCGGCGTGCGACGTCCTCATCTTCGCTCCGGCCTACCACGAACTCACCCGTCCTCCGGCCTCCGTTCCAGCCCAGGTCGTCGGCGCGGCCCTCCAGGGGCTCCTCCGCGACACCCGCGCCGACGGCACCGTCGTACCCCACCCGCAGGCACTGGCGGCGGTGCGCGACTTCGTTCGCCCCGGCTGGTACGCCTTCTTGAGCGAAGAGGACACGGCGGACCCCGAGGGGCTGTCACGCGAGCTCGCCGCTCAAGGGGCGGTCGTCTTCCTCACCCGGGGATGGCAAGGGGCAGCGCGTTTCCGGGACGGCGAGCGCCGCTCCTACCCGGCGGTCCCTGCGCGGAAGGTGGCGGACCCGACCGGAGCCGGCGACTGCTTCGCCGCCGCGTTCCTCGTCACCTTCGCCCAGACGGGGGACGAGGAGCGTGCGGTCGCCGCGGCGCTCACCGCCGGCGCGCTCGCGGTGGAGCGGCCCGGCCTCGAAGGTGTCCCCACGTCCGAGGAGCTCGCGCGTCGACTGCGGGAGGTTGCCGCCTGATGGCAAAGGTCGTCGCGTTCGTGAACCAAAAGGGCGGGGTCGGCAAGACGACGTCGGCCGTCTCGCTGGCCGCGGCCCTCGGGCGCCGCAACCAGCGTGTCCTCCTCGTCGACCTCGACCCGCAGGCGAACGCCACAAGCGCCTGCGGCCTCTCCCCGCGCGAGCTCCCAGGGAGTTACGAGGCGCTGGTGGAGGAGACTCCCGTCCGCGACCTCGTCCGTCCCGTTCCGGAAGAGCCGTTCTTCCTCCTCCCGGCGTCGCCCCAGCTCGCCGGCGCCGAGGTCGAGCTGGTCCCCGTCCTCGCCCGGGAGCGCCGCCTCGCGGCCGCTCTCGAGCCGGTGCGGGGGGAGTGGGATTGGATCCTCATCGACTGCCCGCCCTCGCTCGGCATCCTTACGGTGAACGCCCTCACCGCGGCGGACCTCGTCATCATCCCGGTCCAGTGCGAGTACATGGCGCTCGAGGGGTTGAGCCGTCTCACGGAGACGCTCGAGCTCGTCCGGCGGAGCCTCAACCCGAACCTCTCGATCCTCGGGGTGCTCCTCACCATGTACGACGCCCGCACGCGACTCTCCCAGGACGTCGTCGACGAGGTGCGGCGGCACTTCCCGCAGACGTTCGAGACGATCGTGCCGCGCTCGGTCCGTCTCAGCGAGGCGCCCAGCCACGGCCAGACGATCTTCCGCTACGACCCCGGCGGCCGCTCCGCCGCCGCCTACGACGCGCTCGCCGACGAAGTGCTCGCGCGCACAGGAGTGACGGTATGACGCACCCGAAGCGAGGCCTCGGACGCGGACTGGACGCGCTCATCCCGGCGACGTCGCCGGGAGGCACCCCGCCGCCCGGCACGGCGGCAACGGCGTCCGGCGTGATGGAGCTGGACATCGACCTCATCGCTCCGAACCCGGAGCAGCCGCGCACGCATTTCGAGCCCACCGAGCTCCAGGAGCTCGCCGAGTCGATCCGCCGGCACGGCATCCTGCAGCCGCTCGTCGTGAGCCGGGATGCGAAGGGTGGCTACCGGCTCGTGGCAGGGGAGCGGCGGCTCCAGGCTGCCCGCCTCGCGGGCCTCCGCACGGTCCCGGTCGTCCTGCGGGAGGTCGAGGACGACCAGCTCCTGGAGCTGGCGCTCATCGAGAACCTCCAGCGGGCCGACCTGAACCCGATTGAGACGGCGGCCGCCTACCGGCGCCTGATCGACGAGTACGGCTACACCCAGGAGCAGGTCGCGCAGCGCGTCGGCAAGAGCCGCTCCGCGGTGGCGAACGCGCTCCGCCTCCTTCAGCTCGAGCCCGAGATCCGCCGCAGCCTCGCCTCGGGCGAGATCTCCGAGGGCCACGCCCGCGCCCTCCTCGCCATCGAGGACGCGACGCGACGGCTGGAGGCGTGGCGGGAGGTCGTGCGTCGCGGGCTGAGCGTGCGGGAGACGGAAGCGCTGGCGCGGCGCACCGCCGTGCCACGGGACGCGCCCGATTCGCCGCCGGCCTCCTCGCGGAGCTCCTCGCCCTCGTCCGACCTGGAAGTGAGGCTCCGCCGTGCCCTCGGAACGCGGGTGACCGTCCAGCCCCGCGGCGAGGGCGCCCGCATCGTCATCGATTGCTTCTCGGCCGAGGAGCTGCACCATGTCGTGGAGATCCTGCTGGGCGAGGAGGAAGCATGAGCGCCGAAGCGAGACTCGAGGAGCTGCGGATCGTCCTCCCGCGGCCGCCGCAGCCGGCGGGGCTGTACGCGCCTTGCGTGCGGACCGGGCCGCTGCTCTTCGTCTCCGGCCAGATCCCGGCCGTGGACGGGAAGGTGTTGCGGCACGGGAAGCTGGGCGCGACCGTGAGCGTCGACGAGGGAGCGGAGCTCGCCCGTGTCTGCGCCCTGAATGCCCTGGCCATCGTCCGCGCCGAGCTCGGCTCCCTCGACCGGGTGGTGCGGGTCGCGCGGGTGGCCGGCTACGTCGCCAGCGCCGAAGGGTTCGTCGAGCACCCGCGAGTCGTCAACGGCGCCTCCCAGCTCCTGCTCGACGTCTTCGGCGAGGCGGGCCGCCACGCCCGCGTCGCCGTGGGCGTCGCCGAGCTCCCAGCCGGCGTGCCGGTGGAGGTCGAGTTCCTCTTCGAGGTTCGCTAGCGCGCCGGCTCCGCTTGCTCGCGGTCCGAGTGGCCGAGCGGTCGCCCGGGGGCGATGCGGTCGCGGACGGCCTGCTTCAGCTCCTTCGCTTCGGGGAAGCGGCCTGCCGTGCCGCGGTCGAACAGCACCTCGCCGTCGAGCCGGACCACGAACGTCCCGCCGCTGCCCGGAATGAGCGCCACCTCGCCGAGCTCCTCCTCGAACGTCGTGAGCAGCTCCTGCGCGAGCCAGGCGGCACGCAGGAGCCAGCGACACTGGCGGCAGTACTCGACCTCGAGCCGCGGCCGGTGCGGCGCTCCTCCGCTCATCGCTACTCCTCCGGCGGCCACACGTCCCGAGCCATCAGGTCCTCCACCGTCTCCCGCCGCTGGAGCAGCCGCGCACGCCCGCCGCGGACGGCTACCACGGCGGGGCGCAGCGCCATGTTGTAGTTCGAGCTCATCGCCAGGTTGTAGGCACCGCTTGCCGGCAGCGCGACGAGCTCGCCCGGCTCCAGCCGCGGTAGAGCGATGTCCCGCACGAGGACGTCGCCGCTCTCGCAGTACTTGCCCGCGAGGGTGACGGTCTCCTCCGCCGGCGCAAGCGGCCGGTCGACGCTGAGCGCCTCGTACCGGGAGCCGTACATCGCCGGGCGGATGTTGTCGGCCATGCCGCCGTCGAGGCTGACGTACGTGCGTACGCCCGGGATCTCCTTCCGCGCCCCTACGGTGTAGACGGCCACCATGGCCCGGCCGATGAGCGCCCGGCCCGGCTCGACGTGGATCGAGGGGAGCTCGAGCGCCCGCTCGTCGAAAGCAAGCCGCAGGGCCGCCGTGATCCGCTCCGCGTACTCCTCCACGGTCGGCGGGTGCTGGTCCCGCGTGTAGGCGAGCGCGTAGCCGCCGCCGGGGCTGAACTCCGCCGGCTGGTACCGGGTTTCCCGCGCCACGACCGCCGTGAACGAGGCCACCACCTCCGCCGCCGCCTCATACGGCTCCAGCTCGAAGATGGGGGAGCCGAGGTGCACGTGGTACCCCCGCAGCTCGAGCGACGGCGTCCCCAGCACGAGGTCCACGGCCCGGCGCGCGTCGCCCGTCGCGATCGCGAACCCGAACTTCGAGTCGAGCACGCCGGTGGTGGTCTTCTCGTGGGTGTGGGGATCCACGTTCGGGGAGAGGCGAAGGAGGACCGGCTGCCGCCTCCCTGCCGTCGCCGCGATCTCCGCCAGGAGGCGGAGTTCGTGGAAGTTGTCGACGACCACGCGCCCGACGCCGTGTTCGACGGCGAGGCGGAGCTCATCGGCCGACTTGTTGTTCCCGTGGAAGTACATCCGATCGGCGGGCATGCCTCCCGCCATCGCGACGGCAAGCTCGCCACCCGAGACGACGTCCATCCCGAGCCCTTCTTCCGCGACGATCCGCGCCAGCGGGCGCGAGAGGTATGCTTTCGCCGCGTAGAGGACGCGCGCTCCCGCCTCCGGCCAGCGGGAGTCGAAGGCGGCGCGGAACCGGCGGCAGGTCTGGCGGAAGTCCTCCTCATCGAAGACGTACAGCGGCGTGCCGAACTCTTCCGCGAGTGCTCGAAGGTCGCAGCCGCCGATGCTCAGCCGCCCCTCGGCGGTGAGGGCGGCCGTCTGGGGGAGGACGTGCCGGAAGGGGAGGTCGTCGAGGCTCGAGCTCATGCCATCAGCCTACCGCGCCGCTCCGCTGCGGGCACCGGGGCCCCGGCGGACCGGGTGGGCGGTCCGTCGTACACTCGCAGGCGTGAAGCGGAAGCATCCCCTGCGCCTGCGCTTCGAGGAGGAGCGCCGTCGCGCCGCCTTTCTCGCCTTCCTGCCCGCCATGGGGATCGGCATCATCGCGAGCGACACCTGGCTGGCGCCATGGCTCGGGATTCCTGGGGGCCTGCTCGCGGGCGCCCTCGGCTACGCCGTGGTGTACGGCTACGAGACCTGGATGTGGAGGCGCCACCATGGCGAGTGGCGAGGCTGAGCCCCGGCTCACCCACCTGGACGAGTCCGGGCGCGCCCGCATGGTCGACGTCAGCGGGAAGGCCCCGACCGCCCGCGAGGCGGTAGCGGAGGGGCTCGTCCGCATGGCCCCGTCGACCTTCGAGGCATTCGTCGAAGGCCGGCTTCCGAAGGGCGATGCCGCCGCCGTCGCTCGCCTCGCCGGCATCATGGGAGCGAAGCGAACGAGCGAGCTCATCCCGCTCTGCCATCCCATTCCGCTCACCGGCATCGACGTCGACCTCGAGCCCCTGCCTCCGGACCGCATCCGCATCGTGGCGCGCGCCGCCACGACCGCCCCCACCGGCGTCGAGATGGAGGCCCTCACGGCGGTCGCCATCGCTGCGCTCGCCGTCTACGACATGTGCAAGGCGCTCGACCGCGGCATCGTCCTGGAGGGCATCCGCCTTCTCGAGAAACGCGGGGGAAAGAGCGGCGACTGGCGGGCAAAGGGTAATTGACTGGCTGTAATGATCAGCGCTTGCCTTCCGTATTGCGATCTGGCAAGGTGAGAGCCTGCCCGAAAGGCGGTGCTCCATGGCGGAGAAGATTCCCTCGAACTACCCGCGTCTCGTGCCGCACCTCGTCCCGGCCGATGCGAAGGCGGCGATCGCCTTCTACACCTCGGTGCTGGGGGCGACGGAACGGCTGCGGCTGGAAGCGCCTGATGGGCGCATCGGCCACGCCGAGCTCGTCTTCGGTGACTCCCTGCTCATGCTCGCCGATGCCTTCCCGGAGATGGGCGTCGAGCTGCAGCCGCCCTCCACTGCCGTCCGCCTCAACCTGTACGTGGAGAGCGTCGATACGACGGTGGCCCGAGCGGTCGATGCCGGCGCGGCGCTCCTTCGCCCGCCGGCGAACCAGTTCTACGGCGACCGGACCGCCACGATCCGGGACCCCTTCGGCTTCGAGTGGGAGCTCGCGACGCACGTCGAGGACGTGTCACCCGAGGAGCTCCAGCGCCGGGCGGCGGCCCAAATGAGCGGCGGAAGCTAGGAGGCGGGCTCCCGCGGCCGCCGCTTCGCCTCTCCGTAGTCGCCGAACGGCGCATCGCGGCGGCGGATCGCCTCACGGAACCCGATCTCGCGGAAGCTCTCCACCCAGCGCAGGGCCTCTTCCGTGTGGCGCGTGATCCCGTCGAAGAGCGTGCCCAAAAGCTGCGTGGTGCGGAGCCCCATGTTCTCGAAGGCCTGGTTGATGAGGAGCTTATTGAGGGCGAGCTGGTTCGCGGGGATGTGCACGAACCGGCGCGCGTACGCCTCCGTCTCTTCTGCGAGACGGTCCGGCGGGAACACCTTCGAGCAGAGGCCGATGCGGTACGCCGTGGGGGCGTCGATCTGGTCGCCCGAGAGCAGGAACTGCTTGGCGTGCTCCAGCCCGAGCCGGTACACCCAGAGCATCGTCGTCGGCGTACCGTAAATCCGAGAGGGCGGGTACCCGATGATCGCGTCCTCGGCCATGAAGATGAGGTCCGCGCAGAGCGCGAGGTCGGTGGCGCCGCCCAGGCAGTAGCCGTGGATCTGGGCGATGACCGGTTTCGGGCACTCCCAGAGCGCCATGAACCGGCGCACGTTGTGGGACATGAAGGCGTAGTCGCGGACGGGGTCCCAGGCGCCCGGACGCGGCTCCGGGCGGGGTGCCCCGAAGCGCGGGCGGAACCCCGCCCCCTCCTCCCCGCCAGCGGTGAGGTCGTACCCGGCGCTGAAGGTTCGCCCTGCGCCGCGCAGCACGATGGCCCGCGCCGTCTCCGAGAGCGTCGCGCGCTCCACCGCGTCGACGATTCCCTGGATGACCGCCTCCTTCAGGGTGTTCAGCTTCTCGGGGCGATTGAGCGTGATGATCGCCACGCCCTCTCGCTCCTCGTACAGGACCGGCGGGCTCGACTCGGCCATCGGTCAGGCTCCTACGGCGCGTGCGACCTCCGCCGCCTTTCGGAGCTCCGCCAGCACCACCTCCGGCTCGGCCGAGGGCAGGCGGAAGATCACGCGGTCGACGCCGATCTCTCGATACGTCTCGATGAGGTCCGGTCGCGGCGGCGCCCCGAAGATGGAGACAGGAATCCGCCCGCGGCCCGCGGCTTTCGCCTTCTCCTGCAGCTCCTGAATCCGCGCCGCGAGGTCTGGGCCGCGGCCGGCGATCGGCATCCATTCGTCCCCGTACTCGATCACGCGGTCAAGCGTTCCAGGCCCGTTGCCGCCGACGATGATGGGCGGGTGCGGCTTCTGCACCGGCTTCGGCCACTGCCAGATGGGGTCGAAGTTCACGTAGCGGCCGTGGAACTCCGCGTTCTCCTGGGTCCAGATCGCCTTCATGGCAAGGATGCGCTCGCGCATGATGCGCCAGCGGAGCTTCGGGTTCGTCCCGTGGTTCTCCATCTCCTCGTAGTTCCAGCCGCCGCCGACGCCGAAGAGGAACCGCCCGTTGGAGAGGAAGTCGACGGTGGAGACCTCCTTCGCCGTCGTGATGGGGTCGCGCTCCACGACGAGGCAGATGCCGGTACCGAGCTTCAGCGTCGACGTCACCGCCGCGACGGCAGCGAGCGCGGCGAACGGGTCGAGGGTGTGCCAGTACTCCTTGGGGAGCTCCGGGCCACCCGGCCATGGGCTCTTCCGGCTGGCGGGAATGTGGGTGTGCTCCGGGAACCAGAGCGACTCGAACCCAAGCTCCTCGGCCGCCCGGCCGAGGTCGGTCACGGAGATGGTGTAGTCGGTGGGGAAGATCTCGACGCCGTACTTCATCCTCGCCTCCAGGGTGGACTCGGCGGCAGCCGCCGGGTGGAAATCCTACGGCTCCGCCGAACGGATTGCACTTCCTGCGGAGCCGGCGTGGTATCCTCCCGCAGACCGCGCTGGAGCGGATCTCCTTATGGATGCGCTTCGAGCCATCGTCTTCATCGACGGGGCAAACCTATACGCTTGCCTCCGGGCGGCTGCGCGGGAGACAGAGGGAAAGCTGGACATCCGCGCCCTAGCGGACTTATTGGTTCAGCTAAGCCAGGACCGGCTAGGAGGCGAGCTTCGTTTGGTCCGAGTGCGTTACTACAATGCGCTCCCCAACCTTCATGCCGCGCTCGGACTCCTGCGTCGCGACCTCGAATCGGGAAGCATCGTCCTCGACGATACCCAGCGGAAGCTCGTGACGCTCTACCAGAAAAGCTTCCCCTTCTATGACAGCCTCTCCTTTCACGATCTTGTTGAGTACCGCCTCGGCGACATCGTCCGCCACGGCGGAGCGGAGCCTCGGCAGAAGGGTGTGGACGTGCGAATCGCCACCGATCTGGTCGTCGGTGCGTTCCGTGACCAGTACGATGTCGCCGTCCTCGTTTCGGGCGATTCGGACCTTGAGGAGGCGGTCACGGTCGCCCGGGACGAAGGCAAGGTGGTCGTGAACTGCTTTCTCCGGAACGGCTGGGCCCACAACCTTCGACGAGCAGCCGACATCCGCATCCTGCTCGCCGAACACCACCTCCTCCAGCTGCAGCCCAAGAAGAAAAGCGGCGCCTCGTAGGCGCCGCCGATATGCCCCCGGCGGGGGCGCTTATAGATGTTCCGTTCTCCCACCGGAATTTACGACATACCCGGGAGCAGAATCAAGCGTTCGCCAGAGGCTCTTCCTCAGCGCCGCCGCGCACCCCTGGCAATCCCGACTGGACCCGACCAGTCCCCTCACCGCCGATGCTCGCCTCCTCTCCCGCAGGCGCGTCGACGAACTCCGCGCGGTGCCGAGGGCGACGGTCGACCGTGAAGCGGAAGACGTCCGGCCGCGAGTAGTGGCCCCCGTGATCCGCGATCATCTTGTGGACCATCACCGTACCGAGGTTCGCCTTCGCCGTGAGGACGCCCTCCTCGTCATCGAGGGGACCGGCAAGCAGCCGGCCGTCCGGACCGAAGATCCCCGAGTGCCCGTTCATCGGCCGCACGATCTCGCGCAGATCCTCGGGAATGTCCGACTCCCGCAGCAGTCCTCCTGCCATCACCACGTACGCCGCAGCCTGCATGGCGAAGGCGCCGGAAAGGGTCTCCTGTCGCGTCCCCGTCCACCCTGGCCACGCCGCCGCGTGCACCTGCAGCCCCTGAGCGATGAGCGCGTACCCGGGCAGGACCATCTGGTGCTCCCAGCAATTCAGCCCACCGAGCCTGCCGTAGGGACGCTCGTACACGCGCAGGGTGGACCCGTCCCCCTCGCCCCACACGATGCGCTCGTACATGGTGGGCTTCAGCTTCCGGTGCTTGCCGAGGATCACTCCCTCCCGGCCGATGAAGAGGAGGGTGCAGTACACCGTCCCGCCGGTCGTCGAATCGCGCTCGGCCACCCCGATGACGACATCGATGCCCGCCCGCCGGGCGGCGAGGCAGAGCTGGTCCGTTGCGGGCGAGGGCACCTCGACCGCGTCGAGGACGAACCGCCGGAGCGCGCTCCCGAACCGCTTGTGCCCGCACCACTCCGCGAAGGAGGCGTAGCCGGGGATCCACGTCTCGCCGAAGACCGCCAGCTCGGCGCCCGTTTCCGCCGCACGCTCGATCCAGGCGCAGGCCTTCTCTACCGATGCGTCCCGGTCCAGGTACACGGGTGCCGCCTGGACGGCCGCGATGGTGAAGTCGCGATACTCGTCGCCCATCTCTCCCTCCTGCGGCGCATCCTCCGCTCCCCGCAGCCGGCGGTCAATCGCCGATCAAGACGACGCTCTTCAGCCCGCGGCGCTCGAGTCGCGCCGCGTAGGCGGTCTCGGCCTCCTCGAGCCGGAAGCGGTGCGTGATCACCCGCTCCAGCTCGGGCATCCTCCCGACGAGCGCCGCGGCCGCTTCGTAGAGGGCGATGGGCGCGTTCTGGCTCCCGAAGAGGTGCACCTCGTCGTAGTGCACCCGGTTGAGGTCGAGGGCGAGGCTGCTCCCCGGCGGGAAGCCCGCGAAGAGGTTCACCCGCCCCATCTTCGCGGCGAGGCGGAGCCCCAGCTCCACGCCCTCCCGCGACCCCACGGCCACCGCCACGGACGGAAACCCGAGCCCGCGCGTCAGCTCCCGGCCGACCTCCGTCGCCTCTTCCGGCGTCGCCACTGCATCGGCACCGAGCGCGGCCGCCACTTCCCGGCGCTCCGCCAGCGGCTCGATGACGAGCGTCGGCCCGCACCCGGTGCGCTGCGCCACGAGCAGGTGGACGAGCCCCATGGGTCCCCCGCCCACGATCGCCACCGGCCGCCCGGGCCCGAACTCCAGCCCTCGCGCCGAGTGGAGGACGCAGGCGAGCGGTTCCACGAACGCGCGGCGCTCGGGCGGAATCCCCGGGTCGACCGGCAGCAGATGGCCGAGCGAGAGAAGCCGCGCGGGCAGCCGCACGAACTCCGCCAGCCCTCCGTCGAGGTCGTAGCCGAGGGTGCGGCGGTCGGGACACCGGTTGCGATAGCCGGAGCGGCAGAAGGAGCAACGGCCGCAGGCGACGATCGGGCAGACCGCCACCACGGCGCCCGGCTCGACCTCCGCGCCTGCGCCCGCCTCCGCGATCTCGCCCGTGAACTCGTGACCCGGAATCACGCCCGGCGCAGCGCGCTTCTCGCCCAGGAACACGCGCACGTCGCTGTTGCAGAGACCGGTGGCATGCACACGCAGGACAGCTTCCCCTGGGCCGGCGACCGGGTCCGGAACGGCCTCGAGCCGGACGCGTCCAGGCTGGAGGAAGCGCAGTGCCCTCATGGGCGCCAGCGTACCTGCAGCACGCTCGCAGCGCACTCGCATGGTGACTCGAGCGCGAGGCGACCGGTAGGATTCGCCTAACGATCGCGGGGAGGTCAGCGATGGAGTTTCGCCACATCCGCTACGAAGTTCGCGACGGCGTCGCCTGGCTCACGCTCAACCGCCCCGAGAAGCTCAACGCCATGACGTGGGCCTCTTGGGCAGAGGTGGAGAACGCCATCGTCCGGGCAGACAACGACGATGCGGTGCGGGCCGTGGTGATTACCGGCGCCGGCCGCGGCTTCTGCGCCGGGACGGACCTCACCGCCACCGACCAGAGAGGGGAAGAGGTCACTCGACCCTTCCCGCCACGGGAGGCGGCGACCCGCAGCCGCTACCGGGCGACCGAGGTCGTCTGGAACTGCCGGAAGCCGGTCCTCGCCGCGGTGAACGGGGCGTGCGTGGGCGCCGGTTTCTCGCTCGCCCTGGCCTGCGACATCCGCATCGCCTCCGACCAGGCCCGCTTCAGCGCCATCTTCGTGAAGCGCGGCCTCTCCGCCGACATGGGCTGCACCTGGTTCCTTCCCCGGATCATGGGCATGGAGCAGGCCCTCCGCCTGCTCTTCACCGGCCAGATGGTCGGCGCCGAGGAGGCACTCCGCATCGGTCTCGTCAGCGAGGTCGTCCCCCACGACGACCTGCTGCCCCGGGTCGAGGCGCTCGCCAGCGAGATCGCGCACGGCCCGACGGTGGCCATCGAGACGATGAAGCGTCTCGTCCGCGAGAGCATGACCGCCGACCTCGCGGGACACATCGAGAGAGAGGAGCATCTCCAGGAGGCGGTCCGTCAGACGGAAGACTTTCAGGAGGGGGTGCGCTCGTTCCTGGAGAAGCGGGAACCGGTCTTCAAGGGCCGCTGATCTCCGCTTCGGCCGCGGCGGCCGCTTCCGGCTCCCACACGAGCTCGACCTCTCCGAACCGCACCCGGTCTCCGGGCTGAATGCCGAGCCTTCGGAGTGCTCGCGCCACGCCCCACCGCTCCAAGCGGCGGAGAATCTCGTCCTCGGCCCCCTCCATCCCCGTGTGGGTCATCTCCACGAAGCGCACGATCCCCTCACCCTCGACACGGAAGACGCCGTCAGCCTCCCGCTCGACCGTGAAGCGACGTTTCGGCGCCGGCCGCAGGACCGGCAGCGGTCCCTCCTCCTCCGACCCCGCCGCGCTCCTCGCCTCGTTCACCAGGTCCAGGAGACGGCGAACGAGGGGATCCAGCCCGAGCCCCGCGACGGCGGAGATGACGAACACCTCCCGACTCGTGTGTGCCCGCAACGTGGCTGCGGCCCGCTCGGCCTGCTCCTCCCCGAGGTCCGCCTTCGTGACCACCACCACCTCGGGGACGTCCTCGAGCGACGGGTCGTACGCGCGCACCTCCCCCCGGATGAGCTCGTAGTCCGTCACGGGGTCAGGCGAGCTGCTGTCGATGAGGTGCGCGAGCACGCGGCATCGCCGCACGTGCTTGAGGAACTCGAACCCGAGGCCGTACCCCTCATGCGCCCCTTCGACGAGCCCCGGAAGGTCCGCCACCGTGAACCGCTCCCAGTCTATCTCCACCACCCCAAGCATGGGCTCGAGGGTGGTGAAGGGGTACGCGGCGATCTTCGGCTTGGCGTTCGAGATCACGGAAAGGAGCGTCGACTTCCCCGCATTCGGCAGGCCGAGCAGGCCCACATCGGCAAGGAGGCGCAGCTCGAGACGAAGCCGCCGGTGCTCCCCCGGCTCGCCTTTCTGCGAGTAGTGCGGGGCCCGGTTCGTGCTGGTGGCGAACCGCTTGTTCCCCCAGCCGCCACGCCCTCCGTGGGCGACGAGCACCGTCGCTCCCGGCTCGCGCAGGTCAGCCAGCAGCTCGCCCGTTTCGTCGTCGAAGACGACCGTCCCGACGGGGACCTCGAGATAGAGATCCTCCCCATCCGCGCCATGCCGAAGCCGCTGGCCTCCATGACCTCCGGCCCCGGCCTGAAACCGGCGCCGGGAGCGGTACTGCTCCAGCGTGTACACGTCGTCGACGGCGCGAAGATACACGTGGCCGCCACGACCCCCGTCCCCCCCATCGGGCCCCCCTTTGGGGACGTACTTCTCCCGATGGAAGCTCACGAGCCCGTGCCCTCCTGGCCCGCCCGTAACCTCGATCACGACGGAATCCAGCATCTCGTTTCGATCGTACCAAGGGCGGTCCCCGGTCAGATGAGCACGAGGAGGATCCCGACGACGCAGGCCACGGTGCCTCCTAACCGCCGCGCCGTGATCGGCTCCCGGAGCGCGACGAGGGCGATAGGGAGCGCCATCACGGGGGACGTGGCGGAGAGGACCGCCGTGCGCGCGGCGCCCGCTTCCGCCACCGCGTAGATATACAGCAGCGTCCCCCCAGCCGTTCCCAGCGCCCCCGCGGCACCGATGCCGAGGAGCACCCCCCGCTCCGACCGCAGGAGCACGAGACCCTCGCGCGCAGCGATGCCCGCTACCGCCAGCACCGCAAGCGCCGCCGTCGGCGTTCGCAGCACCCCGACCTCGAGCGCGTTCAGCCCCCGCTGTCCCCAAGCGAGGATGAGCGTCGCCGAGGTCCACGTCGCTGCCACGCCCGCGAGCTCCGCGAAGGCTGCCCACGAGCGGCGAGGTCCCTCCTCCGCTCCACTCCGCCCACGTCCCGCGCCATCACCTTCGCTCGCCAGGAGCCAGATTCCGAGCGCGATCGCCGCCCCGCCAAGGGGCAGGCCGATGGTGAACGGCTCCTCCAGCAGGACGACTCCGCCAGCCACGGTGAGTGCGATGAAGAGCGCCATCGACGCCGGGAATGCCCGCGACATCCCGACTCGTCCCAGCACGCGCATGTACCAGGTGTCGCCTATGGCGTAGGCGAGCACGCCGCTCCCCGCAACAGCGGCCAGGCGGAACGGCTCCACGTCATCGAAGTGCCTCACCGCGCCGGTCGCGAGTACCAGGGCGCCGATGACGACGCTGGCGCTGGCCAGCCGGAGCCCGCTCACCCAGAGCGGGGACGCGCGAGCGACGAGCGCGGTGAACGCCGCGCTCGCGAACGCCCAGACGAGAGCCGCTCCCAGGGCTGCCAGCTCGCCCAGATCTTTCCCCTAGGGGCCAGAGGGTACTGGAGATCGTAGTGGTCGTAGGGAGTGCGGGATCCGGGAAACCCGGGTGTGAGGAACTGGGCGGCGCCGGGGGAAAGGGACGGGGAAGAAGCAGGAGTACAGGGAGATGTGAGGGAATCGTGACGTGCCGCGGGTGCCCGTGAGGGACGCGCCAGCGCGATCTCCGGGGGTTTTCCGGCCGTCGCCCGGGGATTCCCCGACCGCCGGGGAAAGAGGTCAGGACCCTGCTGCCGCCTCCGTTGCAGGGGAGCCGAGCTCTGCCCGCCGACGACGGGCAACGGCTTCGTCCTCCCCCATGAGCGCTTCCTCGGCTCGGGCCGCTTCTTGCTCGTAGGTCATACGGTACAGGTTGGCGTAGATTCCGTTCTTCGCGAGGAGCTCGTCGTGCGTGCCCATCTCCGCGATCTCGCCGTGGTCGAGCACGACGATGCGGTCCGCCGACCGGATCGTGGAGAGGCGGTGGGCGATGACGAAGGAGGTGCGGTTCTCGAGGAGGCGGGAGAGGGCGCGCTGGATGATCGCTTCCGTCTGCGTGTCGACGTACGCGGTGGCTTCGTCCAACACGAGGATGCGGGGCTTCGCCACGATTGCGCGGGCGAAGCTGATGAGCTGGCGCTGCCCCACAGAGAGGTTATGGCCGCCCTGGACGATCTCGGTGTCGTACCCGTCGGGGAGCCGCATGATGAAGTCGTGCGCTCCGACGGCCTTCGCGGCCTCGACGATCTCCTCGTCGGTCACGTCGGGGCGGCCGTAGGCGATGTTCTCCCGGATCGTGCCGCTGAAGAGGTACGGGTTCTGCAAGACCACGCCCATGTGGCGGGTGAGGGAGCGGCGCTTGATGTCCCGAATGTCGATGCCGTCGATCTTGATGGCGCCGGAGGTGACGTCGTAGCCGCGGGCGATGAGGGTGGTGATGGTGGTCTTCCCGGCGCCGGTGTGACCGACGAACGCAATCGTCTCCCCCGGCTCGACGTGCAGGTTGATGTGCCTGAGGACTGGCACGCCCGGCACGTACTCGAAGCAAACGTCCTCGAAGTCGACCTGGCCGCGGACCTCGGTGAGCTCGATGGCGTCCGGCTTGTCCTTCACCCGCGGTTCGGTGTCCAGGACCTCGAAGATGCGCTGCCCGCCCGCCATGGCGCGTTGGAGCATCGTGTACTGGAGGACGAGGTCGCGGATGGGATCGAAGAACCGGGCCACGTAGACGGCGAAAGCGGTGAGGGCGCCGAGCGTCGTGGCCACGTCGACCGAGGAGGCCTGCAGGGCGAAGTAGCCGCCGACAACGAGGACGAGGGCGGTAGCGATGGCCACCGAGAGCTCGATCACCGGCATGATGGCGGCGGTGAGCATGCCGGCCCAGATGTTGGCGTTCCGGTTCTCCTGGTTCAGGCGGTCGAAGAGATGGGCGTTGACGTCCTCCCGGGAGAGGGACTGGATGGCGCGGACGCCGGCGACGTTCTCGCCGAGGGTGCCGTAGAGCTGGCTGATCTTCACGCGCACGTTGATGAACGCCGCCCGGGCGTGCCGCGCCCACCAGGCCATGATGGCGACGAGCGGCGGCACCACGGCGAAGGTCACGAGGGCGAGCTTCCAGTCCAGCGAGAGGAGCACGGTGACGACGATGGCGAGGCCGACGAAGTCGGCGGCGAACGTGAGCGAGCCGCTGGTCAGCAGCTCCTGCATCACCGTCACGTCGCTCGTGAGGCGGCTGATTATGCGCCCGACCTCCATGTCGTCGAAGAAGCTCAGCGAGAGTCCCTGGATGTGCTCGTACATCTCGGTGCGGAGCTGGTAGAGGAGCCGGGTGCCCACGTACGCGGTCGTGAGCTGCTGGACCATGGCCGAGAAGAAGGCGAGCACCGCCAGGCCCAGCATCGCTCCCGTCAGGGCGTAGACCCGATCGAGGTTGCCGTTCAGCCCGGCGCGGACGGTGAGGCCGATGAGGAGGGGCAACAGGAACTGCGCGACCGCGAAGAGGACCATGCAAACGATCGCTGCCGCCACGTGCCACTTGTACGGCTTCAGGTACGGGAGGAGCCGCCGGACGACTTCCGCGTCGTACGGCTTGCCCAGGTACTCTTCGGTCCAGCCGTCGTAGCCGGCGCGCGCGAAGCGGCTCGGTCCGCCCGCTTGGCCGCCGATGCCGATGCTCCACCCTCCTGCGCCGGCGCCGCCCCAGAACGCCATCAGCTCCCTCCTCCTCCTGGCGAAGGCGCAGGGGAGAGCCGCTGCAGGCGGCGGCGCTGCTCCTCGGCGATGGCGCGCCCGAGCGCCTCCTCCTGGTCCTTCAGCTCGAGCTCGTAGATGCGGCGGTAGAGGCCCTCCTGGCGGATGAGCTCCTCGTGCGTGCCTCGCTGGATGATGCGGCCGCGGTCGAGGACGATGATCTCGTCGGCGCGCCGGACGGTTCGCAGGCGCTGGGCGATGACGAAGGTCGTGCGGCCCGTCATGAGCTCGTGCAGCGCCTGCTGGATGAGGAACTCCGTCTGCGAGTCCACGCTCGCGGTAGCGTCGTCGAGGATGAGGATCTTCGGGTCCAGAAGCAGGGTGCGGGCGATGGCGATGCGCTGGCGCTGCCCGCCGGAGAGGGTCACGCCGCGCTCTCCCACCCACTCGTCGTACCCGTTCGGCAGGCTGACGATGAAGTCGTGGATGCGGGCGGCCTTCGCCACCCGCTCGATCTCCTCCTGGGTGGCATTGGGCTTCCCGTAGGCGATGTTGTCCCGGATCGTGCCCACGAAGAGGAAGACGTCCTGCTGGACGATGCCGATGTTCCGGCGCAGCGACTCCAGGGTCACGTCGCGGATGTCGATGCCGTCGATCGTGATGCGGCCGGCGGTGACGTCGTAGAAGCGCGGGATGAGGTTCACGATGGTCGACTTGCCGCTGCCCGCGGGCCCGAGGAGGGCGACGATCTTCCCCGGCGGGGCGTCGATGGTGATGTCTTCCAGCACCGGGCTCACGTTGTTGTAGGAGAAGGAGACGCTCTCGAAGCGAACGTGCCCCTTGACGTCCCGCAGCACGATGGCGTTCGGCTTCTCCTTCACCTCGGACTCAGCGTCGATGAGCTCGAAGACCCGCTCGGCGGCGCTGGAGGCACGAGCGAAGATGTTGATGATCCAGCCGAGGGAGCGAACGGGGAGCTGCATCAGGTTCAGCCAGAGAACGAAGGTCAGCAGCGCGCCCGGCTGGAGGCTCCCCTTGGCGATGAGCCAGGAGCCGAATCCGACCGTGAGGCCCTGCTGGAAGATGGAAAGGGCGGTCATGAGGGGTGCGTGCACCGCCTGGATGCGCGCCTGTTCGTAGTTGAGATCTCGCTGCCGCGCGGCCCGCCTCGCGAACTTCTCCGCCTCGTACTCCTCCCGCGCGAACGCCTTCACCACACGGATGCCGGAGAGCCCCTCCTCGGCGACCTGCGTCATCTCCGCCTGGTTCTGCTGGATTTGGAGCCAGAGCGGGCGGAGCTTGCGGCTCGTCACGATCGAGCGCCAGGCGATGATGGGGATGGTCACGAGGCTGACCAGGGCGAGCTGCCAATGGATGGCGAACATCCCCACCAGCGCCACGAGGAGCAACAGGATGATGTAGAAGAGGCGGATGGCGCCCATGTTGACGAAGATGCGGATGTTCTCCACGTCCTGGGTGGCCCGGGACATGATCTGGCCCGAGTGCACCCGGTCGTGGTACGCGTAGCTCAGCCGCTGGATGTTGTCGTAGATCCGGTTGCGCAGGTCGTACGCCACCCGCTGGCCGATGTTCTCGCCGATGAACTGCTGCCCGAAGGCGGCAAGCCCGCGGCCCACGGCGACGAGGACGATGGCGAGGGCGGCGAAGAACAGGAGCCGCTCGTTCCCCGCGAAGTCGACCGCGATCCCGTTCTCGTCTCGGACCGGCTTCAAGCCGAAGTCGATCGCCCACCCGACGAGCAGGGGGTTCAACATCACGAGCGTGGAGGACGCGATCGTGCAGAGGATCCCGAAGACGAGCAGCAGTCGGTACGGCTTCAGGTACGGGATCAGTCGAGCCAGGTGACGCACGCGCCCCTCCCTGCGATATGCAAAGTATGCGCCCCCGCCCACCCTCACGCAAACGTGAAGGTTTGCCGTCTGCCGACCGGTAAGGATACCCTGCCGCCGCCTCGGAGGCGAGCGCAGTTGCTCGTCTGTGTCCTCCGTCACGGCATCCTTCCGCACGGCGGGGGAAGCTGGGATCGCAGCTGCGACTTCCGAGGGGGACGCGATGAGGGGGCGTCTGAGACGGTGGCTCGGGGACGACAAGCTCGCTCCCGTGGAGGGAGGCGAGGCGTTACTGCGCCTGTTCGAAGCCTCCCAGGCGGAGCCGGTCGTGCTCTTCCTCCACGATCCGCACTGCCCCGTGAGCGCGCTGGCGAGGATACGGCTCCGGAAGTACTCCGGTCAGGTGCACGTGGTCGACGTCTCCCGCCAGCACGCGCTCTCGCGCCGCATCGAAGCCTTCACCGGGGTGCGACACGAATCACCACAAGCGCTCGTCCTCCGGCGCGGGCGGCCGGTATGGCACGCCTCGCATGGGGCCATCAGCGCGGAGGGGATTCGGGAGGCCGTGGAAGCAGCCCGCCAGGACGGGTGAGTCTACGAGGGCCCGCGCCCGGGCGGAGGCGGGAGCGGGCCCTGCCCCAGCAGGACGGGAGAATGGCGGGGCAAGGTCACGGTAACGGCAGGTCGTTTCCTCCCGGTCTCGCCCTGGTAAGAGCCGGGCAAATTCCGCCCTCGGGCCGCAGCGCTCAAGAGGCGGAGAGAACTTCCTCGAGCAGCACGCGCACCCGGCGCTCGATCTCGTCGCGGATCTCCCGCACCCGGTCGAGCGACTCCCCTGCCGGGTCGGGGAGGTTCCAATCGACATAACGTTTGCCTGGCACCACCGGGCAGCTCTCCCCGCACCCCATCGTGACGATGACGTCCGCCCGTGCGAGGTCCGCCTCGCTGAACCGGCGCGGGCGCTCGCGCGAGAGGTCAATCCCGCGCTCTGCCATCGCTGCCAAGACGGTCGCATGGACCTTCTCCGCCGGCTCCGACCCGCCCGTCAGCACCTCGACGCGGTCGCCGGCAAGGGCCCGCGCGAACGCGGCGGCCATCTGCGACCGTCCGGCGTTATGGACGCAAAGAAAGAGGATGGTCGGCCGGTTCTTCATTGCCACTCGGAGGATTATGAACCTTCGTGGTGAACCAGCCGTTAAGGGGCGGGTTGCAGCCGCCGAACCGTGCGGTCGCGTGTGGAGCGGCACCGCGCTACGCAGCCCGCACGGTGTCTCGGCGTCCGAGCGAGGGACGAGGAAGATCACACTTCGGACTCCGCAGGGAGGGACGTAGCTGCGCCACGAGCGTGGGCGGACACGTGAGCTCCTCGCCGAACATACCGCTCTTCCGCGACGGCGCTAGCAGGAGGCTCTGCCGCCGACAACGGCCGAGGATGTGCAGGATTCGAGAAGAGAATGCAGAGACGGGAAGGCTGCGACGATCGTTTGTTTTCTCGCGTGCGGGTATGATACTCGCAAGCCGAATGCCATAGACGGAGCAACGGGAGATGTTCCGGCCGGCTCGCACCGGCGAACGCTTGGGACATTACCGGCTCGTGGAACGGATCGGTGCGGGCGGAATGGGGGTTGTCTACCGGGCGGTCGACGAGCGAACGGGCGCGGCCGTCGCGGTCAAAGTCATCCACGAGCACCTGCAGCACGACCCGGAGATGGTCGAGCGCTTCAGGCGTGAGGCGCATGTAGCGTCGTTGCTCGTCTCTCCCTACATCGTTCGTGTGCACGAGTTCGGGTCCGCCAGCGGCCGGTACTACCTGGCGACCGAGTTTGTCGAGGGGGTGAAGCTCTCGGAAGTGCTCCAACAGGGCGCCCTGTCACCCGTCGAGGCGCTCGCCATCTGCGCCCAGGTCGCGCTCGCACTGGACGAGGCGGCGGCACGAGGGATCGTCCACCGGGACATCAAGCCGGACAACATCATGGTCACGCGCGACAACGCCGTGAAGGTGATGGACTTCGGCATCGCCCGGCTTCGGTACGGGGGGGCCGTCACCGCCCCGGGCATGTTCGTGGGAACGCTCACGTACGCGGCTCCCGAGCAGTTCCGTGGCCTCGTCGATCCCAGGTCGGACCTCTACTCTCTCGGCTGCACGCTCTTTCACATGCTCGCCGGACGGCCTCCATTTGAGGCCGATGACCTGAACACGATGATGAGGCTCCATGTGGAGGCATCGCCACCCTTGGACGCCCTCCAACACGTACCCGAGGCGGTCCGAGGTATCGTTGACCGGCTACTCAAGAAAGACCCGAGTGACCGGTACCAGTCCGCCTCAGAGCTTCTTGCCGCCATCGAGGATGCTCGCCGCTCGCTCGGGGGTGCGGCGGCGGGCGAGGCCTGGCTCGCCGCGTCCACCCGGGCACTGGCCGAGACCCGCATCGCCCCGGTGCTCGCTGACGGGGGACAGTGCCCAGGCAACACCGTCGTGGCGCCGGGGCCATCCACGCTGACGGACCGGACGAGGCGATGGGATGTCATTCCGCCTCGCTACCGGCTCCTGGCGGTCTTTGGCGCCGGTGCGGCAGCGGTGGCGGGCGCCGTCATTGCCGTGGTAGCGCTGACCCGTGATGGTGGCGGTGACGCGCACCTTGCCGCAATGGACTCGGCGGCAAGTGCTGTTGGGAATAGGCCGCAATCCGACGTCTCGCCCATGGCGCCGACCGTAGTGCCGACGAGCCCGCCGCCGGAGACGCCTGCGCCATCCTTGACCCCGGAGCAGCTCACACCATCGCCGTCGCCGGGGCCGACGCAGGGGACAGCGCGGCGTCGCGCTATCCCCGCCGGCGAGCGCGTCCTGGACCTCCGAGTGAACGTGGACACGTGCGGCGCGCTGGGAGAGGGGGCTTCATTTCCAGTCCGGATCACGCTCCGGGAGGGAGCGGATGCGAATGGCAACGGCGTGCTCGAGGAAGGGGAACCTGTAGACCTGTACGACGACAACGGTCTCGTGACGTCAGGGTACGTGACCTGGCCGACGGTTACCTTCCTTTGGGACGTGCAGAACAACCTCGGAACGGGGCAAGCCTTCCTCTGGCTGGAGTACGTCGACGAGAGCCGTCTGTGGGCCTCCTGGACGGAAACCTACACGGACGCCGGGTGCGTCATCGATCTCGAGGAGCCCCGGCCGCCGGGCTTCGTTCCCGGCTGGGAGCGAGATGATTGAAGAGGGCGCGAACGGGGGAATCAGGATGCCACGGATCACGATCGTGAGCGGGCCGAACGCAGGCAACGTCATCGAGCTGAGAGGGTCGACGACGCTCGGTCGCGACCCGGCCTCGTGCCAGGTTGTCCTCTCCGGTGACGAGTCGGTGTCTCGCCAGCATGCCACAATCAGCCCGCGTGCGGACGGCAGCTGGATCATCCGGGACCTCGGCTCGGCGAACGGCACCTGGATCGTCCGCGGCCGAGAACGCCAGCGCGTCGTTGGCGAACACGTGCTGCGGGAGGGCGAGCAGATCGACCTCGGAAACACGCGCGTCGTGGTGTCGGGCGTGGCACCGGTGTCGGCGGGAGCGAGAGGAGCGAGCGCAAAGGGCTGGATTGCTGCCCTTCGCGTGCCCGTGTCCGCCTCCATCGGGGGCCTCGTGATGGCGCTTCTGCTCGTCACGCTGGGGGTGACGGTCGGCAAGGGCGAGAACTGCAGCGACCAGGCCGCGGTGGAGCGGATCCGGCCTTCGGTGGCGTTACTCCTCATCTTCGACGAGGAAGGGAACGTCGTTGGCAACGGATCGGGGTTCGTGCTCACGCGCGATGGCTACATCATGACGAACCGCCACGTGGTCACGGACGATGAAGGTAACCTCGTCCCCGGCGTGGCCGTGGTGTTCCCTGACAGCGAGCGGAGGCTACCGGCCAAGGTGGTCAATGTGGACCCCATCGTGGACCTCGCCCTGCTGAAAGCGGAAGGCATCCCGAACCTGAAGCCCATCACGTGGGGGAGGGCGAGCAAGCTCCGGCCGGGCGACCGCGTCATCGCAGCCGGGTACCCGCTCCAGGATCAGGTCCTCACGCGAGGGAGCCCAACCTTCACCTTCGGAAACTTCAGCACGGTCAGGGTCTTTGCGGGCGCGGAGTACCTCCAGCACAATGCGGATATCATCTACGGCAACTCCGGCGGGCCCCTCGTCGACCAGTGCGGGCGCGTCGTCGGCGTCAATACAATGGGGGCGGTCATTCGGGAGCTGAACCAGGTCGCGGCAGGATTCAACGGTTCGATCTCGCAGACGGTTGCCGAGGCTCGCGCACGCCAGTGGTTGCCGCTCCGCTGAGGAGACCCAGATGTCTGCCTTGCACGCGCACGTGGTAAGCGCGCGCACGGACCGGGGGGCGGTCCGCCCCCGGAACGAAGACGCGGTGCTCGCCGATGTGCTTTCCGGCGGGGAACGCGTCGGTATCCTCCTCGCAGTAGCCGACGGGGTGGGAGGCCATGGTCATGGCGACTGGGCCAGCAGGCGCAGCCTCGAGCTTTTGCGTGAGTACGTGACCGAGACGATTGCCACGGGCGTTGACCCCGGCTCGGGTTTGTCGGGTGCAGTTGAGCGGGTGAACGAGACGCTCTACCACGAAGCGGCGAGCCTATTTCCCGGCGCGCGGCCAGCGACGACCCTGGCCGCCGCGCTGGTCGTTGGAGATTCTCTTTGGTGGGCGAACGTCGGAGATTCGCGGATTTACCTCATCGGACCCAACTCGGTTCATCAGCTCTCGGCGGACCACTCGCTGGTCTCGGAACAGGTGCGGGCAGGGATACTTTCGCTTGAGGAAGCGGCGGACGCCCCATTCGGCAACGTGATCACGCGCAGTGTCGGGTTTGAGCCGCTGGTCGTCGCTGACAGTGGCGGGCCCATCACCCTCGCCGCCGGCGACGTGGTTCTCGTTTGCTCCGACGGGCTCCACCGGGTCGTGCGCGATGACGAGCTCCTCGCTGTGGCAGGGTTCTACGCTGCAGATTCCGCGGCTCAGGAGCTCATCGCGATGGCGCTTGAGCGCGGCGCACCTGACAACGTCTCGGTGGCAATCTACCGCGTGCCGAGCGAGGCGCAGTCGCAGGCCGACACGAGGCGGTTGCCCGTGCCGGCGCGAGCGCCGCGCATGCGCACCTGGCGGAGGGCTGTTGCGGTGGGGGTCGCGTTGCTTCTCGTGGCCGCTGCCGGTCTGGCGGGAACGGCAGCCGCGGGATGGTTGCCACTCACACTGATGCTCTCGGGAGGGTGACGCGTGAGTTCGGAAACGGTGCAGATGCGTACCAGTCCGCCGACCTTCGCATACCTCATCGTCACAAGGGGTGCGCAGGCGGGGGCGATCCACCAGTTGAAGTCCGACACGACCACGGTCGGGCGCAGTGGCACCAACGACATCCGCATCGACGACCCAAACGTGTCAGGCGAGCACCTTCGCATCAAACACGAGAACGGAGAGTTTACACTCATCGATCTCGGTTCGACGAATGGTACGCGGGTAAACGGCCGACAGCTCCATCAGCACGTGCTGCGCCACAACGACCGGGTGCAGATCGGCGATACGATTCTCCTGTTCAAAAAGGCATAAAGGGGAGAGCCATGGGCTTCGGAGGACTTTCGGCGGAGATCCGCAGCGTCCTGTTTGCCGTGCAGTTTGCCACCCTCGCAGTGGCGGCCGTCTGGTTTCTCGTAAATGGCACGGGACCCCGGTCGCTGGGCTACCAGATGTCGGCGGGCATCTGCGCTCTCCTCGCACTCCCCGCTGCCGTGGCCTCCCCGTCTGATCTCCCGGAGACGAACTCGAGCGCGTTCGTCCTCCTCGCTGCCCTGGCGTGGGCAGGCGCCATCGGAATGGCGGCGACGGTCTATGGATACGGGACGCGAGGGACGATGCTCGCCTTCGGGCCGGCCGGCGCGGCCCCGGCGGCCGCTGGCGTGGCGCCCACCCGTGTCGAGCCAGGCGGTGTCTCGACCCGCGTCGCCGCCCCGGCTCCCGGTGGCGCTGTCGCCGGCGAACGCACGGTTGTGGCGGGCTCCGTCGGCCGTCCGGCCGGTCGACTTGCCTTCGTCGTGGACCGCGGCAGCGACGGTCGACCATTCCGGCTGCTCGAGGAGGTGACGATCGGGCGGGCGCGAGAGGCCACGCTCGTCATCGACGATCCTGAGGTCAGCCGGAGCCACGCCAAGATCCGATTCGAGAACGGGAGCTTCGTCCTGTACGACCTGGGAAGCCAGAACGGAACGTTTCTTCGCCGCGAGGGTACGAGGCGGCGCGTGCAGAATCCGGTCCCGCTCCAAGACTCGGACGTGATCATCGTCGGCAGCCGGGAGCTCGTCTTCCTCGATGCCGGAGACTAGCCTGCTGAGCAGGCAGGCGAGCCACCCGGCTCTTTCTCGCGGGGGTCCCGCCGCGCGTCGACGCCACTGGACCGTCGATATCGGAGCGCAGGATCGGCTGAGATGGTGACCCGCCAGGCTTTTGGCACCGGGAGGGGTGCGAGTACCAGAGCGTTCCGTTCGAACGCCGCTGAGGGCACCGTACGTCCCTCAAGCGCGCCTCGGCGGTGTCCCACGGAGCCAATCTGGGCCGGCTGTTGGGAGGGAGCGTGCGAGGGTCGGGTCTTACGATCCAGTGCCGTCCCCACCGTCCTCCTTCTCCGGCTCTCCGACAAACGCGCCTTCCGCCTTCCCCGCTATCCGGTTCAGGAAGACCTCGCTGAAGCCGAGGAGGAATGCGAGGGCGGTCGTGTCCGTATCGAAACTTCGGACGGGTGGCGAGACTCGTAACGTGAGGTTCTCGAATGAGAGGATCTCAAGCTGTTGAAGGAGTGCGACGAGCAGCACGCCGCCCCATCCGCTGAGCGCGCCGACGACAGGCGCGAGCAGCACGGCCGTCCAAGCCAGGCCGTAGTCGGAAGGAACGCGCGCGCCGCGCACGTGCCGCGCGAGGCGCACGGTGACTCCCCCGATGGCCCCCGGGAGCAGGAGCAGCCCGTACCCAAGGACGTGGAGGACTCCCGCCAGCAGTAGCCCTAGGAACAGCAGGAACGTGGCGATGTTCTGGCGCATCACCCTCGCCGCGAACTTCGCGTCGCGGGCCTCGTACAACGCGCCAAGCGCTTGAACGAGGAGCGCTCGTGCCCTAGAAAGGTCAGACTCGTTCCCTTTATCGAGACAGCTCAGCGCGTCGTCGACGGCCTGCCGCCAGGCTTGTCGCCTCGCCCTCGGCAGGTCGTCTAACTCGGCCCGAACGCGCTTGAGCTGGGCGCGAACGGTTTCCGACGGAGCGTCTTCCGCGATCAGCCTCTCGGCGTAGTGGATCGCTCGCCAGGCCGCGAACTCGTTCCACCCGGTCCACCAAACGACATCTCGGACGGCAGACCAAACCTTCGCTCGTCGGGTCACTGGCTGCAGCGCCTTCTTGGCATCGTTAAGCAGCTCCGACGGCCCCTTCACGCCATCCTGTTTCTGGTTCTGGCGCGAGCCAACTTCCGCGAGGAGGCCGTCGAGTTCGGCGACGGTGAATCCCCGAATCTGCGGGCGGATGAGGAACGCCCGTACCGCGAGGACGAGGGTCGCGTAGGCGATGAGGAGCGCTACGCCGCCCCACAAAACCGCATCGGAATCGACCGCGCCGCACATGGTCCCCCCTCTTCAGGCATGCCGGTTGGAATCGTGGAAAGGGAACTGTATCCTTGTGCGAGTGATACTTCCGGAATCATACTGGCGGAGTCTAGCATCGGCGGCCGAACACGTCTCGTGCAGGTCGTTGCGTGTGCGTTCGCGCATGGTGATGCTACTCGTGGTGGCGATGGTGACGGCGGTTGGGGCCGCGCCCCCCGCGCGTGCCGGGGGGCCGGAGCTGACCGAGCCCCTGAGCGAGCTCCAGGCTGCCCTCCACTGCCCGCCGTCGTTCGGGTGGGCGGTGCGGGGACCGGTGCTCCTCGTGCCGGGCACCGGGCTGACCGGCCCTGAGAACTGGGACTGGTCCTACGCCCCCGCCCTGCGGGCGGCTGGGTTCGACGTCTGCACCGTCGACACGAAGGACTTCGGAAACGCCGACATCCAGGAGACGGCGGAGCGGGTCGTCTTCGCCATCCGCCAGATGCACGCGGTAACGGGGGAGCGGGTGGCGGTTGTCGGCTACAGCCAGGGCGGCCTCAACATCCGCTGGGCGCTGAAGTTCTGGCCCGGCCTGCGGGAGAAGGTGAGCGAGGTCATCGGCCTGGCGCCCGCGAACCACGGGACGGACGCGGCGGCGGCGTTCTGCGCTGCCGGAGCCTGCCCTGCGGCCATTTGGCAGATGGTGCCCGGGTCGCGGCTCATCCAGGCCGTGAATGCCGGCGGCGAGACGGTCGCCGGCGTCGACTGGACGGTCATCTACTCCCAGACGGACGACGTCGTCATCCCGCCGGCCGAACGCTCCTCGCTCCAGGCCGTGCCGGGCGCCCGCGTTCGCAACATCGCCGTGCAGGAGGTCTGTCCCGACTCCGGTCTCCTCCACATCCAGTTCCCCGCCGACGGGGCCGTGTACGCGCTCGTTCTCGACGCTCTCCTCAACGACGGCCCAGCGGACCCCTCGCGCGTCTCCCAGGACGTCTGCGGGACGTTCGTGCCGGGCGTCACGGCGGAGATCGCTGCAGCGAAGGCGGAGGAGCTCGGCGGGCTCGCCTTCCGGCGCATCGGCGGCGGCGCGATGCTGACCGCCGAGCCGCCGCTGAGGCCGTATGCCGAGTCGGTGCTCCCGCCCGCGGCGCAGGAGCCCGGGGCGACGCCGACGCCCGCGCCTCCGGCGACCGGCACGGGCC
>FWWL01002081.1_pt1 | contig 43672 bp, 41 predicted proteins | sample 2228331 | NCBI WGS metagenome assembly FWWL01 (sample SAMEA103939775, study PRJEB20133) | metagenome | reverse complement strand
AGTCCCAGCAAGAGGTGAGCTTATATGCATATTTATTCTTACCAAGGGTTTTATATCTTATATAACTCATAACGCCTATAATAATTCTTATGACATAATCAACGATAGTATGTCAAGAATAAAGAAGTATTACCTGTGGGTAACTTTGAATTTATTTATGCTACAAGGAAATCAATAGTGGCTATTTTTTGCAGAGTTTGGGATTATTGAATTTCAATTAGTATAATTCAATGGTAAATAAATGCAAATTTGGCGATTTATGCCAGAGCAATTCATCATACCTTGTTCCAATAACTCTTTTTGCCCTTATCATTCCTGGTGATAACACCTTCTTTCTTTAGATCATTGAGCACCTTTTTGATAGTGGATACAGGGGCATCAGGGAATAGCTCTTTTAACATGGAAAGCGTAAACTCTGGCAGAAGGTCATGAATGATCCTTTTTTTTATCTCAAAATAAACACCTCCCATTGTCTCCGGAGAAATGCCATATTGTTCAATTACCTCCGAGATTTTTTCATGGGGAGTGTCATACTCATGGGAATTTATGGCATCAAAAAACCTATATGCCCACTCGTTTGCAAGCTTGCGGTTACCTGCAAACACTATGGTCAGTTTTGGATGCAGGGCATATAACTCAGCTATTGCCTTTGCTGCAAAGGAAGGATTGTAAAACCTCATTTTCTTTGGATTCAGGAAGTCCGAGTAATTTGCCTCGATTATAAGGGCCGAGTGCCTATATGCTGAAAGCTCTCCAAGCTGCTGATGAAATGCGGGCATCATACCGAATTCAGCAAGGAGATTTTCAAAGGTCTTTCTTTCTACCACGGCAAGAATCCCATTATTGCCTTTTAACGCATAATCGCCTACAGGCAATTTTGCTTTTTCAACGCTGCTTTCAGGAAATTTCCATGGATATTTTTCATTCTTATCGATTATCACATTCAGCTTGCCCTTATGGTAAGTTGTAAGCTTAACTCTCGGTCTCCTTTCCTTTAGCGCCTTCTGTGTTCTCCAGAAAATCTGCTCATATTCTCCTTCTCTGGTCTTGTATGGCTTTGTCAGAAACAGGAAATCGCACCGCTTATTCTTAGGCCTGTCAAGGACAACAGACAGCCTCTTGCCATAGCGATTTAATGATATGACAGGAACCCTCTCAATTTCTTCAACAGGCGGATCCAACTCCCAGTTTTCTTCCCTGATGCAGAAAATGTTTCCCGTCTGCCCGGGCCATTTATCCTGTACCCTGAGCGCAAGGAGCAGCTTTTCACCCTGCCTGATAGTGAGACGATAAGGGAACTTTAGATTGTTGACTGATTCAAGTATCCAGAGAGTTGTCACTTTTGAATTCACCAGCAAACCCCTCATAAGTCATTGATGAGAGAATTTCAATCTTTCATGGTTATCAAATATGCCATCAGTTTTCCCTTGAATATCCTCTTTTTCATGATCTCAAAGAAATTATACCATCATTGGCTAAAATTTGAAACAGTGCCCCTTTTTTGGAATAATCCACAGAAATCAAATAGTTAAAAAGGAAGAGCCACAGATGAAGGAAACCACAAAACACAGGAAAGAGTCAATATGGGTAATCAAAGAAGCCCAGGGTAAGGGTGGGTATTAGATAGGCTGTATCAGGTGCTGGCGAAAGGCAAGGGGAGATTCGAGGCCCTGATGCTGAAAATAGGCAGGACGGTGAGAGAGGAATTGGTGGGAACATGGGGCCAAAGGGATAATCAAGGTATTGACCTGGAGATTTAGCAAGGGACTGATACATGACCATTGCTCATGAAGAACCTGCATTGAGGTAATCCTATAGTGAGCATGTTCTGGATGGTTAGGGATGTGGAAGGTAAAATCATGAGGCACCGTAATAGCAGGATGAAACAGAGATGGCCTGCATCAGTTTTATTATATTGTGAAAAGAGATTTAACAGTATAAAGGCGGATGGCTTAATTGATGATATTATAAAAGGAGGAGCAATGGATGAAACGGTAATAGCATGAGGAAAAATATTGATGAGAGCCACTCAGACAATTTGAAATAAAAAGGTTATAAACTCAATTTCAAGCTCGATAATAATCTCTAGTTCCTAAAGCAAATAATAAAATGTCATACAAAAGAGTGTGAACTTGAGAAGTATAAGAGTTTTAGTTCTCTATAATTTAAGTGCAAAATTTAATTTTGGCCATGGGGGGATGCTACTTTTGTAAATGCAGAACGAGTCAAGTTTCATTATAATAAAAGGCACCAAAAAATTAGGCAAATGGTAAGATTAAACTTTTGGATTGCAAAACTATAAAATATGGGCTTTAAGTGATAGGGCTTCTAATATATTACAATAACTGGAGGCGAAGGTGTTAATAAAGGTAAAATTAGGCCAAGCCCCTATATTAGACCTGCTATGATGAAATTATGCCATAAATGCCCCCTCTTTGGTGTTTACTGGGCCTTTCAGAATAGAATAGCCCATAGCCAATTGCCATATCCATTATGGGAGGAGTTCATATTGTTTACATGTCATGGTTCCAGAAATCTCTTGGAAACTTGGCTAATACATGCTGCTTTTCTTTTCATATTGGGAGTGTATGGTTTTGAGGTGGGATAGGTGGGATTGGTTTTATAGCCTTAAGCCACCTGGGAAATAACTTAATACCTTGACATTGGCAAGGTGCCTCCCTTAGGTTACCTCCATGGGAGGTTGGCAGTGAGGATTGTGAGATTAGGGCTTATAGGATTTTTTTTAGTGTGTATGGTGCTGGGCAATATATCTATTGGGGTTGCATATTCTGGTGAGTCTTTGGCAGTAATTGGAAAAGTAACATTACTTCAATTGGGCTCAGACTTGTGTCTACCCTGTAAGATGATGAAGCCCATTTTGGAGAAGGTGAAAAAGGAGTTCCCAAAAGATCTAAATGTAGTGACCATGGATGTCTACAAAGATAGGGCCTTGGCAGCCAAATACAGCGTAAGGGTTATCCCTACCCACATCTTTTTTGACAGGGAAGGAAACGAGGTCATGAGGCACAGTGGATACATGACGGAGCAAGACCTTAGAAATGCCTTGAAGAAACTGGGGGTATCAAAATAGTGCTGTCCACTGGAATTGCAGCAATAAACAGCTGGCTATTGGAAAATAGTATGGTGGCCTTTTTTGCCTCTTTTATTTGGGGAGCCATTGGCATGACCTTAAGCCCATGTAATATGGCTGCTATACCCTTGATCTTGGGCTATATGGCTGGCCAGGAGGGTATTGAGTCCCCCTATATGGCGGCAAAATGGGCTTTGTTTTTTTCACTGGGTGTTTTTTTAAGCCTGGGTTTGGTGGGCGTAATCTGCGCATTTATGGGCAGGCTGCTAGGGGATGTGGGCATGACCTTTCAGGTCCTTGTTGGTGCCTTTTTGGTGTGGATGGGCATGAGGATGTTTTTGCAAAGGTCCTGTAGCTTACCGTTGCCCTATCTGAACAGGTTCCACATTCATGGGGGGAGAGGTGCATTGATCCTGGGTGGGGCCTATGGGGTGATTGCAGGGCCATGTACCTTTGGTTTTTTGGCACCTATACTGGCCCTTGTAGGTATGGAAAGGGATGTGTCCTGGGGCATTGGAATGACAGTATCCTTTGCAATGGGTTATTCCCTGCCAATACTAGTGGCTGCCTTCTTTATTGCCAAAGTAAAACTGGCCATTAGCAGCTCAAAGGCCTCCATTGCAGGTGCGGTGTTCCAAAAAGGGGCAGGGGCGTTGATATCTCTTTTGGGCTTATATTTTGCCCTAAACCCAATTTTAAGTGCACTGGGTTTCATTGGCTCACAATAATGCCTTTTTCATGGCATTTGGTGGTTCCATTGTTTGCACAGACCGATCCTTTGAAGGCAAGGGACCACAAGACCATAGGGTGTTTGGTGATCTTGGAGAGGGCCTAATATTCTTTTTTGTTCATGGCTTTAATATCCTTCAAAAGGCCTTATAATTACACACAGACATTCCAAGGGAGGTGATATCTTGTTGAGGCATCTTGGTTTTGAACAGGGGCCCATCCGTCCGCCCAATGAGGCACAGAGTCTTCTGATTCGTTTTACAAGGAACTGTCCCTGGAACCAGTGTCTGTTTTGTCCTGTTTACAAGAAGGAGAAGTTTTCCTTGCGCAGCCTGGAAGAGATCAAGAAAGATATACAGACAATGAAGGATATAGCAGACGACATCAAGGCCCTTTCTTGGCAGATGGGCTATTCAGGCAAGGTAGTTGATCCTGTTATAAGCCATATCTTTACAACGGGCACATACTCTGATTCCTACAGGTCAGTAGCCATTTGGATGTACTACAATACTGGAAATTGCTTTTTACAGGATGCGGACAATCTTGTGATGCCAGTAAAAGACCTTGTTGAAGCCCTGAAGTTTCTTAGGGCCAAGTTCCCTGAGATAAAGAGGGTGACCACATATGCCAGGGCAAGGACCATTGTGAGGCGATCAGTGGAGGAGCTGAGAGAGATAAAGAATGCAGGGCTTGATAGGGTCCATGTGGGTCTGGAGAGCGGCTCTGACAGGATACTGAAGTTTATGAAAAAAGGGGTGAGTCAGGCCCAGCAGATAGAGGCCGGGATCAAGGTCAAAGAGGCAGGGCTTGAGCTGTCAGAGTATGTCATGCCAGGGCTTGGTGGACAGGAGTGGTGGCAGGAGCATGCCTTGGAGACGGCAAAGGCCTTAAATGAGATAAATCCCCACTTCATAAGGCTACGCAGCCTAAGGGTTCCAAGGCGGGTGCCCCTGTACGAGAAGGTAAAAGATGGTACATTTAAGATGCTGACCGATGACATGTTGGTAAAGGAACTGGAGCTTTTTATAAATTCTCTGGAGGGGATCACAAGCACACTTACCAGTGATCACATTATGAACCTTTTGGAAGAGGTGGAAGGGACCTTTCCCCAGGACAAAGAAAGGATGCTGCAGGTTATAAGGCGGTATCAACAGCTTTCCGATGAGGAAAGGCTTATTTATAGGGTTGGAAGGAGAGGAGGGGCGTATAGGTCCATAAATGACCTTTACAGGGACCCAGTTACCTATCAGAAGATCAGGAGGCTCGTGGAGGAAATCAGGCAAAAGGATGGGGATGAGGGCGTAGAGGATTTTATAACGGAGATGGTGGATAGGTACATATGAGGTATTATCCAGTCTATCTGGATATAAGAGGAAAAAAGGCATTGGTGGTGGGTGGTGGAGGTGTGGCTGAGAGGAAGGTGAAGGGGCTTGTGATGGCAGGGGCAAAGGTGGAGGTGGTATCCAGGGACCTATCCCCCGGGCTCAGGGATATGTTAGATGGTGGTTACATTGCGTATTTGGGAAGGGAATATAAGGAGGAATACTTAGAGGGTGCTTTTATTGTTATTGCTGCCACGGATAATCATGACCTTAACAGGAAATTGAGCAATGACGCCAAGAATAGGAATCTCCTTGTAAATGTTGTGGATAGTCCAGAGGATTGCAACTTTATATTGCCTTCGATGGTGAGGAGGGGAGACTTAGTAATTGCCATTTCCACCAGTGGGAAAAGCCCTGGTCTTTCTAAGCGCATCAGGATGAAGCTGGAAGAGATCTTCCCAAAAGAATGGGAATTGTTTGTTGAATTTATGGGTTTTCTGAGGGAAAGGATATTGGCTATGGGGTGGGAGCAGGGGGGAAATCAGAGGATATTTGATTCCATCTTGGATTCAGAGCTAATGGAGGCTGTTCTTCAAAGGGATATAGATAGGGCTAGGATGATCTTGGATGCTCTATTGCCCCACGAAATTAGCTTGGATACCATCTATCACAAATTAGACTCTTTACTAAGGAGCTAGTTTTGGAGATTGTATTTTTGGTTGCCCTTGTGTTTTTAGGGTTGTCATCTGTTCTTTTTGCCTTGTTTACATTGAGGCAGAATCAACGACTTTATAGGGTTGCCTATGGTTTCTTACTCATGGCCTTTTTGGCATGGAGCACTGAATTGGTGCTGAGATATATAAAAGTGGGGCTTCTGCCTGTGTATGACTTTAAGTCAAGCCTGTTTTTCTTAGGGTGGTGTGGGATACTGGGCTACCTGGTCCTCCAGATAAAGGTGAGGCTCATGGTAATGGGTGCATTTGTGGCGCCAATGGCCCTGATTTTGGGTGTGGCCTCCAGTTCTCTGGGGACTACAGAGGCGCACCTAAACCCCCATTTCAGGTCCATTTGGTTCAATGCCCATGTAATTACCATGTTTTTGGGGCTAGGCCTATTTTTAACCACTTTCTTAAGCAGCCTCCTTTATCTGTGGATGGACAAGGCCCTTAAGACAAAAAAGTTCAGGGCCACGATATCCAAACTCCCTTCCCTTGCAAGCCTGGACCAGGTAACTCAGTATGCCCTCACCTATGGGTTTATACTGTATTCCCTGGGAATGGTCACAGGTTCCATATACTCCCAGGTTACCTTTGGTAGATACTGGCAATGGGACCCAAAAGAGGTCTGGGCCTTGGTTACCTGGCTCCTTTATGCCATCTTGCTCCATGAAAGGCTTGCCTTGGGTTGGAGGGGCAAGAAATCTGCCATATTGTCCCTGGGTTGTTTTCTGGTACTACTTTTTACATATCTGGTGGTTAGCCACATGGCAGAGGGTTACCACAGTTTTAAAAGTCTGGGTGGTGGAAATTAGAAAGAGATGATCCTCCTCATAGGTATGAACCACACCACAGCCCCCGTGGAGGTAAGAGAATGCCTTGCAACCAATCCCAACTCCCACCTGTTGATAATTGAACACCTAAAATTGGGAGGTAGTTGTGAGGAGGTAATATTTTTTTCCACCTGCAACAGGGTGGAGGTATTGGGTATAACCAAGTCCGAGGAGTCTGCCTTAGAGGAGATATTGGGGCTTTTTGCCCAGCTAAGCCAGAGATCTAAAGAGGAATTCCTGCCCTATCTCTATATCAAAAGAGACCGTGAGGCCGTAAGGCACCTGTTTAGGGTGGCCTCAAGCCTGGATTCCATGGTGGTGGGTGAACCCCAAATACTGGGCCAGATAAAGGAATCTTACAGGTTTTCAGCAGACAGGAAAGGAACAGGGGTGATCCTGAACAGGCTTATGCATAGGGCCTTTCACACTGCCAAGAGGGTAAGGACAGAGACAGGGATCTGTGATTCTGCCGTCTCCATTAGTTATGCAGCAGTGGAGTTGGCAAAAAAGATCTTCCATGATCTAAAGGGAAAGAGTGCCCTACTCATTGGAGCAGGAGAGATGGCTGAACTGGCAGCAAGGCATCTCATCAAGAACGGTATAAAGGACATGATGGTTGCCAATAGGTCCCTGGACAAGGCAGTGGAGCTTTCAAGGGAATTTGGGGGAACAGCCCATAGCCTGGAGGAGCTTCGGGCGTTATTAGGGTATTCAGACATAGTTATTGTGTCCACAGGGGCCAAGGAATACATAATAGACCAGGCAACGGTGAAGGCAGCTGTGAAAAAGAGGAGGGATGTTCCATTATTCTTGATTGATATCTCTGTGCCCAGGAATGTGGAGCCAGCAGTGGGGAAACTTACAAATGTCTATTTATATGACATAGATGATCTAAAAGAAGTGGTTGGCCAGAATATGGCACAGAGGGTGGAGGAGGCAAAAAAGGCAGAAAGGATTGTGGAGGAAGAGGTAATCAAGTTTGAAAGATGGCTTGAGACATTGGAGGTAGTACCCACCATAGTGGCCTTGCATAAAAAGGCAGAGGAGATAATCCAAGGGGAACTGAAGAGAAGCAGGGCACTCTTAAGCAGACTGGACGAAGAACAAAAAGACTTGCTAAATATTTTGTTGAGGTCGGTGGCAGACAAGATACTCAATGATCCCATACTGTTCTTAAAGGAAAGGGCCAATAGAAAGGGCCTACAAAATTACCTGGATATGACCCAGCGGCTCTTTAATCTAAATGGCTTTGATCACAATAAAGAGGAAGGGAAGGAATGAGATGCTGGCGGAGAAGGCCATGGAGATCATTAGGTCTAGTCCCCATATGCCAAAGATGGGCATGATACTTACTCACCTGGGGATTGTGAGGTCAACGAGTAGGGATGGGAAAGAGGTGAAAGAGGTGGAGGTGGTCTTTGACCAGGGAAAAGTGGATGAGATAAAAAAAGATATGTTGTTAAGGCCTGGGATATATGAGGTGGTTATACTTACAAATCCTGGGATCTTGAAGGTTGGAGATGAAATCATGGCAGTGGCAGTGGGAGGAGATATCAGAGAAAATGTGTTCCCTGTGCTCATGGAAACCGTAAACAGGATCAAGAAAGAGGCCAGCAGAAAGCTTGAGATGTAAAAAGATAGTTCCAAAAAGGCTTTCACCTTTAGAATTATAAAGACAATTGTAAGGATAAAGAGCAAATAGTGAGGTAATGCTATGGGCATGATAGATGTGGGCCACAAACCAAAGATAAAAAGAAGCGCCACTGCCAAAGGCGAGATTCATTTAAAAAAAGAGACCATTGAGGAGATAAGGGCAGGGAGGATCAAAAAAGGGGACCCGATCCTTACGGCAGAGATAGCAGGGATCCTGGCAGCAAAGCAGACCAGCAACCTACTGCCCCATTGTCACCAGATACCCCTTGACAGTGTGGATCTATGGTTTGAAGTGATGGATGATAAGATAGTTGCCCATTGTACTGTGAGGGCACATTGGAGCACAGGGGTTGAGATGGAGGCCCTGGTGGGGGTTGTCAATGCCCTAAATACCATATGGGACATGGTAAAGTACCTGGAAAAGGATGCTAATGGCCAGTATCCCACAACAAGGATCCAGAATATCTCAGTGGTTGAAAAGGTAAAGGAAATATAAAGCTATTACCGCCCTTCCAAGGCATACCCCAGTTTGATCTTACCCCAATAAAGGCCTGGGCTAAGGAGACGGGAGATGGTTTTTTGGGGCAACAGGCCCATATCCCCCAGGGCAGGGGGGCTTGCCTTACTCAAGGCCGTATCCATGGTAAGATCATGGTGGAGGCCCATACCTGCAGCCATGGAGTTCCTATGACATGACTCACATGGTCTTCCCTTGGTGCCTATACTATGGGGTGTGTAAGGCATGAATGCCCAGCCTTTTCCACTCCCATCACCCCTTTGAGGTGCAATGCTGTCTAACAATACATTTCCCAAGGGATCTATATGGGTTAATAGATACTGATACTTGGGCCTCAGCACCCTGATCCTTCCTTCGTGGTCCAGGCCCAAGGGCAGCCACTCCCAGCGCCTGAATCTCAAGCCCAATTTCCACTGGGGATCCCCATTTCTTATTGTCTCGTCCTTCATTACACTGAGGCCATAGTCGCCAAAGGACCACAAGGCATGGCATGAGGAGCAGTGAAGGCCTTTGTGTGCCTCGATACTATGAGGTATGGCCTTGTCAGTAAGGGATCTGGGCCTAAGGCCCTTCACCCTTAGCTCAGCTTTATAGCTGTTATCTTCTTGAAGGTGGCAGTATTCGCATCTCACATATGTGAACTCCAATGCGTACCCATAGATCTTTCCATCCCCCATTACATCAGGCTTTTTGTGGCAATCTACGCACCTTAGGCCCTTTTCTGCGTGGACAGAGGGCAAAAGTTTATGGTACCCAGGGTAATGGGTATCATTAAAAAGCTCTTCCACATTAAACATGGGTGGCCAGTCCCTTTCAAATAGGCCTAAATAATCGGATCCCACATGATTTTTAGTGTGGCATTGAAGGCAGGTCTCGTTGGAGATGGGCCTCTGAAACTGGTGTTTTTGAGGGTAGCCCTTTTTGTGGACACCAAGGATGGCCCTGTCTTGCCCTTTATAGAGCCCATCCCTATGATAATAGACATGACATGCAGCACAGCCAGAGGGCCTATAATTGTCTTTCATGTTACCCTGCTGATAGATGTGGCAGTTAAGGCAGTTATTCTTGAGGAAATCATCCACCAGGTGAGCGTTGGGAATGGGAGCCAAGGCCTTGGTAAGGCCATATTGCGGCGGATAAGGACTTAACTGGGCTCCCCACAGGTACCTGGTCTGATTTATTATCCCGGCCAATGTCCCGTGTAATGAGCTTTCAATGCCCTCTATCTCTCTTTTATGGCAATTCCCACAGAAGATCCCCCAGTACTTTGGATCAGAAGGGTTTCTAATGATCATTTTATGGTCAGTGAGTTTTTCCCCTTGCTGTCCCGGGAGCACGTGGCACTGGAGACATCCAAGGTCATGGGAGTCCCCCATTTTTTCAATACCATGGTGGCAAGAGATGCAGCGGGTTATATCTCTTTGGCCCTGAAAGCCCCAAATTAACCCTGAGATCAAGAGCGCGAGAGAGAGCAAAGTTATTTTTTGCAAGGCAGATCCCCTTTTTCATAAAAGGTTTGGAGGGATACCTGAAAGTCTTTGTAAATGGGGTCATGGTAACTTTGATGGCATGGGATGCAGTTTCCAACAAAAAAGAGCCTTTTTTGATCTTCTGGCCTTAGAGGCATAACGCTATACAGTGGTTCGTAGTTTTGTTCTATATCATATGGGAGATTCTTAATCAAAAATGAGGCCTCACCACCAATGTAAGCATTGCCAACAGCCTGAGTCTTTGAATGACAATAAAAACATAATCTGGATTGCTTTGATGTGGTGTGAGGGTCAAAGGATATCAAGTAGTTTCTGGTAAAGGCCCTTGAGTCCTTATAATAGGTTACAGGATGGGGATAGGAAGGATAAATCACACCATATCTCAGTGACAAAAGGGGGTTTGAAAACCTCATAAACTCTCTTTTTTCCGTCCATATACCTTTTGTTGCCTTTTTTTGTAACCAGTTCCATTGTAGACCGTTCTTTTCCTTTTTTATATGGCAGCCATAACACTGGGGTATCCATTGGCTGTGGCAGGCCTGGCATGAGAGTCTCTCATGTCCTTTTAATGTATGATAAGGTTCGTTTTTAATAAAGGTTAGTTCAAAGGGATGGCCATCGGACTTTCTAAATAGATAGGCCTTGCCTTCTATCAATTTGATATTATAAAGTTTGGTTCCTTTTTTGGAAACTGGAACAGGCAAGTTAGGATCTTGAGGGATTGACTTGTTGAGTTTCAATGCTGTTTCTATGTCTTTAGCAACTATGAATCTTGGTGCATGACAATCCTTGCAGTCTACTTCCAGCTGTTCCCTAAGCTCACTATATACCTTTCCATCCCCCATTACCTCTGTGGAGGTATGGCAGTCTATACACCAAAGGCCTGCCTTTTGGTAATGTATATCAGGAGGTAGATCCAAGTAATATCTTCCCTTTGAAATGAGCCTTTGGCTAAGGCCTTTGCCTTGAAAGGGGGTGCCGTAACCCTCTGATTCAAACATACCTTTGTAAGAGAGGCCAATCCTGTGACTTCTGTTGTGACATCTCAAACAGTTTTCGTTGGGGACCTTCAGGCTCATCTTCGGGTGGATATATTCCTTGATTGTACCCAGGTCCTCTGTCTTTTTGGTCCTACTTACCACATGGCAGGCGCTACAGCCTCCGCCCCTTTTACCTATCTCACCTTCCACATCTCCAATTTCTTTCCAGAGGTGGCATGCCCCACACATCTTGGCAAAGTATTCATACTGACCAGGTATTTCTGGGTGATTTCCCATGAAGTCCAATACCTCCTTTGGACCTGACACATAGTCAGGGAAAGGAGTCCACAAAACCTCCAGTCTCTTTAACATGCCCCTATTGGTTGCCATCACCGAGCCCTTTACCCTTGTGACCATCTCCCTGTGACAACCCGCTCTGCCACAGGTGAGGTGGACATGCCTTAGGTCACCGGGGTTTTTAACCATTCCCAAATGACTGGTCTCCTTTTCGTAGGCATAGGGATTGCCCAAGTGGCATACCTGACACCCTATGGCCCCTGTTATGTGGCTTGGGTCTGGATTGGTAACATTCTGGTGGCAGTGAAGGCAGCTATCCAGCTTAAGAGTGGGCCTTTCTTTGGAAACCTGAAATATTATAACAAGGATCACAGCCCCAATGGCCATGTACAGGATGGGATTAGGCCATTTTTTGTCTTTCATTATTTGGAGAGGAGCTTGATCAAGGATATCAGCTCATCTTTGATCTCTTGGAGGAGTTCCTTGGGGGCAGGCTCTGCCCTTGCCCTTTCTTTGAGTCTTTTCTTGGCTCCTTCTATTGTGAGTTTTTCTTCATAGAGGAGCCTTTTTATAAAGAGCAGCAGCTCCAGGTCCTTTTTTTGATATGTCCTTTGCTTGCTGTCGGCCCTCCTGGGCCTAAGTTGGGAGAACTCACTTTCCCAATACCTAAGGACATGGGGGGGAACCCCCACTATCCTTGAGGCCTCCCCAATCCTAAAAAACCTCTTGTCCTCGGGGATATCCATGGGTGGATCACCCCTCCCTTAATCTTGCTCCAAAAAGCCTCCCCATTTCATCTATTATAGCTTGGTGTAGATCATTCACCTCTTGGCCTTCCAGTGTTCTCTCCTTGGACCTGTAGGTTATTCTGAAGCCAAAAGCCCTTTTGTTTGGCCCAATTTTTTCACCTTGGTATATGTCAAACAACCTAACTGATTCCACCAATCCTCCACCCACCTCCCAGATGACCTTCTCTAACCTGGCTGCCTCCATAGTGTCATCTACCACTACAGAAAGGTCTCTGAGCACAGCAGGGAATCTGGGCAAGGGTATAAACTTGCACTCCTTTTGGGACAACTCAAGAACGGATGCCACATCCAGCTCAAAGGCATAGACATGGCCCTTGGAATCAATGTCGTAATGTCTGGAGACCGCTGGCGCCACCTTCCCCAGCCTCCCCAGTTCTTTTCCATGGGCAAATACCCCCACTAAGAGATCTGGATCGTATCCTGGATAGGGCTCAATCCTCGAAAATGTGAGATCTTTAATACCAATACCCCACAGGACGGCCTCCACTGTTCCCTTAAGGTCATAATAGTCATATTCCCTTTCAGGCTGGTGCCAGGATACCTCAGAAAAAGGTTGTGTCACTACACCGGCCAGAAGCTTTTTCTCTTCTGGTAGATCTTGGCCAGGCCTTTCGAAAAAGACTTCCCCTATCTCAAAGAGCCTTATGGCGCTCTGACCTTGGTAAACATTGGTCCTGCAGTTTTGAAATAGGCCTGGGAGTAATGATGTGCGCATAACCGACTGTTCAATGGAGATTGGGTTTAGGAGTCTTACAAATCTCCTGAGTTTGGATTCCTGGGGTGCTCCAAATACATCTATAAAAGAGGGGGAGATGAAGCTATAGTTTATCACCTCTGTAAACCCAAGCCCAAACAGGATAGACTTAAGCTTATGTTCAAAGGCCCTGGGCCTATAGTCCCAAAGCTTCTTTGAAGATATCTTGGGGAAGGTAATGGGGACATTTTCATATCCCTTCACCCGTGCTATCTCCTCCATAAGGTCCACATCCAAGGAGATATCAGGCCTACGGGAAGGAGGGATCACCTCCAAGGTCTCCTCCTCTGCCCTGACTTCCATTCCCAGTTTTTCAAATATCTCTATGGCCTCTTGTTTTTTTACCTCCATTCCCAAAAAGGAGCGGGCCTTCTTTAGGCTGAGGTGAACCTTTCTTGGCTGGTACTGGTTTGGGTAACAGTCTATATATCCCTTACTTATCCTTCCTCCAGCAAGTTCCTTCATCAGGCAAAGGGCCCTTTTCATAGCAGGGACAGTCCCTTGTATATCTGTGCAGCGCTCAAATCTAAAAGAGGCCTCGGTAGTCAATCCCAGGTACTTTGCCCCCCTCCTAATGACCATTGGATCAAAGAAGGCAGATTCTAGCAGCACTGTGTGGGTATCATCTTGTATCTCCGATTCCAGCCCACCCATAATACCTGCCACTGCCACAGGGCCGATGCCGTCGCATATCATAAGGATGTCTTTGGAAAGGGTTCTTTCTACCCCGTCCAAGGTCTTGAACCTTTCACCTTCATAGGCCCTCTTTACTATAATCCTGCCTCCCCTTATTCTACTAAAATCAAAGGCATGCAAGGGCTGCCCCATCTCCAGCATCACATAGTTTGTGACATCCACAATGTTATTTATGGGCCTCATCCCTGCCTTGTGTATCCTGTATCTCATCCAAAAGGGGGATGTCCTAACTACTATTCCACTTATCATGCCTGCCGTGTACCTTGGGCATCCCTTTGGGTCCAATATCTCTATTTGGGCATCTTTTTCTATGGGATCTCCATCTTCCTCACAATCAATAGTTGGGTACTTTAGGCTGGAACCGCAGAGGATAGCCACCTCCCTGGCAATGCCAATTATGGAATTGCAGTCGGGCCTATTGGGGGTTATAGCAACCTCCAGGACATAATCCTCTGTCCTCAGGGCCTCTCCCAGAGGTATGCCGCTCCTTTCTATGCCCTCCAGTTCCATTATCCCAGAGTGGTCCGTTGTGAGGCCGACCTCGTCCTCTGCCACCAGCATACCGGTGCTAACCTGACCTCTTATCTTTGTCTCCTTGATCTCCATTCCATTGGCCAATACAGCCCCTGGCAATGCCAATGCTCCCATAAGACCAGGCCTCACATTGGGGGCCCCACACACCACCTGATATTCCTTCCCACCTACATCCACAATGCATACCTTTAGCCTGTCTGCATTGGGATGCTGCCTTACATCCAAGATCTTAGCGCTTAAAATATGTTCCAGTCCCCGGCCATATTCCTGGACCCCCTCCACCTCTAAACCGAGCATGGTAAGCCCTTCCACAAGCTGTTGGAGATCAATGGAGACATCCACATAATCCCTTAACCAGTTCAGACTAACCTTCATGTCATTACCTTTGATGGGGTATCAATGGAATTGACCTAAGAACCTAAGGTCGTTCCTATAAAAGAGGTGGATGTCATCTATCCCGTATTTAAGCATGGCAATCCTTTCCACACCCATTCCAAATGCAAAGCCTGAGATCTCCTTTGCGTCATAACCCACAAATCCATAAAGATTGGGGTGGACCATTCCAGAGCCCAATATCTCCAGCCACCCAGTACCTTTACATGTCCTGCACCCCTTTCCATTGCACAAGACACACTGAAGGTCCACCTCTGCGCTGGGCTCAGTGAAGGGGAAAAAACTGGGCCTGAACCTCAGCCTTGCGGAGCTCCCAAACATCTCCTGGGCAAAGAGTATGAGGGTCCCTTTCAGGTCTCCAAAGGAGACACCCTTGTCCACCAAGAGCCCTTCCACCTGATGAAACATGGGGGTATGAGAGACATCAGAATCCCTTCTATATACCTTTCCAGGGGCAATTATGCTCACAGGCGGCCTTTGTCTTTCCATGGTCCTCACCTGCATGGGAGAGGTATGGGTCCTCAGTACAACATTATCAGAGACAAAGAAAGTGGCCTGCATATCCCTAGCCGGGTGGTCTTTGGGTATGTTCAAGGCCTCAAAGTTATAATAGTCCAGTTCCACTGATGGGCCTTCCACGATCTCGAATCCCATTCTTATGAAAATATGGCATATCTCATCCAGGACAATGCTTATGGGATGAGGGGTGCCAAGTTGGGGTGCCCTCCCCGGTATGGTGATGTCAAAGGATTCCTTTTTCCTGAGGCTAGCCTCAAGCTTTGTCTTTAACTCCTCATATGCTTTGGTCACCTTGTTTTTGAGTTCATTGGCCAGCCTGCCAAGGAGGGGCCTCTCTTCCGGGAGGGCCTGCCCCACCTCCCTTAACAATTGGGTGATCAGGCCTTTTTTGCCTAAAAAATCTACCCTAAACTCTTCTAAAGAGTCCAGAGTATCTATACCTTGGAGTTGCCCAAAGGCCTGCTTTTCTACCTCTTCAATCCTCTCTTTTAGTCCCATGCTTAGCCTGTGGCCATCTGTACCAACTCTTTGAAGGACTCTGGGTCCCTCACTGCCATATCAGCCATTACCTTTCTGTCCAGATCTATGCCTTTTTCTTTTAGGGCATGGATAAATTTAGAATAGCTCAAACCCAGTGCTCTAGCTGCTGCATTGATTCTCACTATCCAGAGCCTCCTGAACTCTCTCTTCCTTGCCTTCCTATCCCTATAGGAATAGGCCCTGGCCCGCATCACCGCTGTGCTGGCACTCTTATATTGCCTGCTGGCTGCACCAGTATAGCCCTTTGCCGCCTTTAGGACCTTCTTACGCCTTCTTCTTGCCTTAAAACCTCTCTTGACCCGTGGCATGTTTACACCTCTACTTAGAGATAAGGCATGAGCCTCTTGATGTGTTTTTCATTGGTCTTGTCCAGGTAATCTGGCTTTCTTAGGTTCCTCTTCCTCTTGGAACTCTTATGGGAAAGCAGATGACTGTGGTACGCCTTTTTTCTCTTTATCTTTCCACTGCCAGTGAGCTTAAAGCGTTTGGCAGCTCCACTATTTGTCTTTAGCTTTGGCATTATAACCTCCTGTTATTTCCCAAACGAGAATTTTGATCTTTAGTCCGGAAAAATATTATTCTATGTCAATTACTTTGGAATTACAACGGCGCATAGACGATTGGTGCCTTCCTTTTTTGGCTGATCCTCCACACTACCTATGTCTTTTATGGCCTCTAAGACCCTATTTAGCATGTTTTCCCCTGCCTCAAAAAAGGCCAGTTCTCTCCCCCTGAAAAATATGGTCACCTTCACCCTGTTCTTTTTTTCCAAGAATCTCCTGATCCCCTTTATCTTGGTATCAAGGTCATGGTCATCTGTACTTGGCCTCAATTTCACCTCCTTTAACTGGAGGGTCTTGGTCTTTTTCTTGCTCTCTTGGACCTTTTTGCTTGCCTTGTACTTGAATTTGCCATAGTCCATTATCTTACAAACAGGGGGACTGGCATTGGGGGCAACCTCTACTAGATCCAGCTCTTCTTCCTGGGCAAGGCGTAAGGCCTCCTTTAAAGGTACAATGCCCAGGTTTTCACCTGAGCTGGAGATAAGCCTTACCTCTTCTGCCCTAATCTTTTCATTAACCCTGATCTCGTCTATTGGCTTAGTTATGGCCACCTCCTCTTATCTTTGATTCTTCCCTTAATAGTTTCACAAACTCCTCCACAGTAATAGATGGCATGGTCCCCTTGCCTTTCTTCCTGGGGCTCACTGTCCTTTGTTCCACCTCCTTATCTCCTATTATCAGGAGATAGGGTATCTTCTGGAGCTCACCCTCTCTAATCTTTGCTCCCAATTTTTCGTTTCTGAAATCACCCACAGCCCTGAAGCCGTTTTGTTTCAGTATCCCAAGCACCTCCTCGCCAAAAGATGTGCTCCTATCCGTTACAGTGAGCACTGCCACCTGGATGGGTGCAAGCCACAACGGAAAGGCACCTGCATAGTGCTCTATCAATATGGCCACGAACCTCTCAATGGCACCCAGGATTACCCTGTGGATCATAACAGGCCTTTTCCTCTGGCCATCCTTATCTATGTACACCAGGTCAAACCTCTCTGGCAATGTAAAGTCACACTGGATTGTGGCACACTGCCACCTCCTACCCAGGGCATCCTTTAGCTTTACATCTATCTTGGGGCCATAAAAGGCACCTTCTCCCTCGTTTATCTCGTACTTTAGCTTTAGCCTTTCCACAGAATCTTTAAGGGCATTGGTGGCAAGTTCCCAATCCTCATCTCTGCCTATGGATTTTTCAGGCCTTGTGCTTATCTCCAATTCGTACTGGAAACCAAATACCGCCATCACATCATCCACGAACCCCAGTACACCTCGGATCTCACCATCCAATTGTTCCGGTGTACAGATTATGTGGGCATCATCCTGTGTGAACTCCCTCACCCTTAGTAGGCCTGACAACACCCCTGACCTCTCGTGCCTGTGGACAACTCCCAGCTCAAAGTATCGTTTGGGTAGGTCTTTATAGCTCCTGATCTTGGATTTGTATATCAGCATATGAGAAAGGCAATTCATGGGCTTGATGCCATAGGACTGATCATCCACAGTGGTGAAATACATGTTTTCCCTATAGTTGTCAAAGTGGCCTGATTTTATCCAGAGGTCTGTCTTAAGGATCTCAGGGCCTCGCACCATTTCATAGCCCCTTTTTAGATGCTCTTGGATCTCAAACTGCTCCAACAGGTACCTGAGCATCATCCCTTTGGGGTGCCATATTACCAACCCTGGGCCTACCTCTTCATGTATGCTGAAGAGTTCCAATTCCTGGCCTAACCTTACATGGTTCCGTCTCTGAGCCTCCTCCAACCTCTTGAGATAGTTTTCCAGTTCATCCTTTGTTGCAAAGGCAAGGCCGTAAATCCTGCTCAGCATCTTCCTGCGCTCATCACCCCGCCAATAAGCACCGGCAACCCTATAAAGTTTAAAGGCGCCCACATGCCCTGTACTGGGGACATGAGGACCACGGCATAGGTCTACAAAATCACCTTGGATGTAAACGGAGACCCTTGGCTCATTGAGTTCTTCCAGGATCTCAACTTTATAGTCCTCACCCATCTCCCTAAATAGCCTTATAGCCTCTTCCCTGCTGAGTTCCCTCCTTTCAAATCTCAGGTCCTGGGCCACTATCTCCCTCATCTTATCTTCTATCTTGGGTAGGTCCTCTTCTTTAAAGCTCCTTGTGTATTCAAAGTCATAATAAAATCCATCTTCCACCGCAGGGCCAATTGCCACCTTTACACCTGGGAATAACTGTCTTACTGCCATGGCCATTATGTGGGCCAGGCTATGCCTCATTATCTCAAGGCCTTCCTCACTGTTCATGTAAACTGGTTGGACCTCTAAAGATTCCCTAAAGACAGTGCTCAGGTCCTTGAGCTGAAACCCGTTTGTGAGATCTCCCTTGGCCTTTACCTTTATTGCCACCAGTTCACTGGTGTTGAAACCAAAGGACTTGAGGGCCGTTAGCCCATCCACCTCCCCATAGAAAATACTGGACTTGCCTTTTGCCTCCAAAACGATTTCTTCCATTACCCTACTCTTTAGATCTGTTACCCACTTTTACTTGGCAAAGGTTTCTTATAGTTAAGGTCCCTTTCTTTAGCAAGGAAAACTTTCATCTCCCTGGATAGGACAAAGATCCAGAGGGGCCTAACCCTAAATTATTGGAAGGGAGCTCAAGTATTGCTGTGCAAGATTATCTTAAAAAATTGGAGCCTTAACAATTAACAATCCCCTAACCAAATTGTAACTTGTAGCGAACAAAAAATGGCTAAGGACAAAAAGGGCTAAGAGAGGAGGTAGTTGTTTATGGGAGGAATCACTAGGAGGGAGGTTCTAAAGTTTGCTGGGCTCACAGGTATATATTCTGTGCTTCCCAAAGGGATCATGGCCTTTGATAAATCTAAATTCTCACCATCCAAAGGTAAGGGCCTGATATTCTTGGTGGGTGATGGCATGCCCCTTGGGGTTATAAGGGCCACCTATGAGCTGATTACCAGGGTCTTTGGTGAAAAGACCACCAATTTCTATTCCATCATGGCAGACCCCAACACACAGGTGGCCTATGTGGCCACCAGGAGCCTTACCAGTATTGTAACAGACTCAGCCCCTGCTTCTGTGGCATGGGCCACAGGATCCAAGACCGGCAACAGGATGCTTGCATCGTTGCCTGATAAAAGACCCCTCAAGACAATCTTAGAGCTGGTAAAGGAAATGGGTATCTCCTGTGGACTGGTTACTACCACCAGGGTCACCCATGCAACACCTGCAGCCTGGATCTCCCACAATATCAATAGGGATGCAGAAGATGACATAGCCCTTGAATACCTCAATTTTAGGCCTGATGTGTTGCTGGGTGGTGGTCTGAGGCACTTTGACCAGTCCAAAAGGCACGACAGGAGGGACCTGATAGGGGCCTTTCTTGCTGAAGGTTACGATGTGGTAAGGGATAAAAAAGGTCTAATCATTGAAGGAATTCTCAATCCTCAAAGGCCAATCTTAGGCCTGTTTTCTGATTCCCACATGAGTTTTTATGTAGACAGGCTCAACAACAATTCCCTTGCCCAGGTTCAGCCAAGCCTGGCAGAGATGACCACTGTTGCCCTCCGCAAATTGTCACAGAATCCAAAAGGCTTCATTCTCCAAGTGGAGGCAGGCCGCATTGACCATGCCAACCATTCCAATGACGCTTGGGGAGCCATAATGGATACCTGGGAGATGGATCTCACTTTAGGGGTGATATTAAAGTATATGAAGGCCAATCCCAATACCCTGCTATTGGTGACCTCGGATCATGGTACTGCAGGTTTTGGCATAAACGGCACAGGCCCTGAGTATAACCACTCCACAGAGGCCCTAAAGACATATACCAGGATAAAGGCCTCCTTTGAGCACATAAAAAGGGAGATAAAGGGCAAGACAGCCAAGGAATTAAAAGAAGTATTCGAACATTACACCAATATCCAGATCACAGATCAAGAGGCAGAGATGATCTATAACTCCACGGATCCTGATTTTGTCCTAAAGGAAGGAGACTATATCTATCAGCCTGATGCAACGATGGGCAGGATCCTGGCCAGCAGCATCTATAAAGAAAGGGACAAGGAGAACCACCCCATAGGCAAGGCCAGTATAAGAAGGGGGAATGTGGGTTTTACATCCACAAATCACACAGGAGAGGATGTAATATTCCTGGCCCATGGTAACAGTGTAAAAAGTATGAACATAAAAGGTCTTATGGACAATACCAGCATATTTCATATCATGTGCAGTTTCTTTGGGATCAGCTTTAATAATCCAAGCATGTCTGAAGATGAAGCACTGTCATATATAAAAATTGCGTCAGCAGAAGACTGGAAAAACCATTTAAACTTACATATTGCTTGATTTATGAATAATTAATAATTTTTTTTGCTGCAAACTATCAATCAAAAACTAAAAACTTATGGAGTTCTACAATGGCTATAAGACTCAAGTGGGAAGTAAATGCAATAAATAGAAATGATATGCATTATGAAAGAAATTTAAGACTTACAAAAGAGACTATTCTTGACCTAATAGATAGTGATTTGCTAACAACTCATTTTCAACCGGTATTCTTTGCAAGGGATGGTAGTGTTTTTGGCTTCGAGGCATTGACAAGGATTAAAGAATCACCTTATGCTGACTATAACACCATGATAGGTGCAATTTTTACAACTGCCATAGAATCTGGGATTATTTCGATCTTGGATGTTAAGTGCCGAGAAAATGCAATGAAAATTGCACATTCTCTTGGGATTACTCAATCTGAAGCTATGCTTTTTATCAATATATCTCCAGATGTTTTAATGGACCCAGCCCATCGTGTTGGAATTACAGACCAGCTCGCTGAGTTACACGGCATCCCAAAGGAAAGAATAGTACTGGAGATAACAGAGGAGATGGCCAATAAGGATTTTACACTGTTTGCCAAGGCTGTTTCCTACTACAAGGGAAGAGGTTACAGGATAGCCATTGATGACTTTGGTTCAGGGTATGGTGGTCTTAAGTTCCTGTCAGGCATAGAGCCAGACTTTGTAAAGATTGACCATCACTTTATCTCCAATGTGGATAAGGCCACTGTGAAGTACAACATCATAGACTCAGTGGTGACATTGTGCCACAGGATGGGGATCAGGACCATTGCAGAAGGTATTGAGGTGGAAGAGGAGCTCAAGACCCTTATGGGTATGGGTGTGGACTTTCTCCAAGGCTTCTATCTGGCAAGGCCCAGCCCCATTTTAGAATTTAAAGGGGTGAGTCTACCAAAGATAGAGTATGGATCTGTGAGGTGTTGTGCTGGCAGTGAGGAAAACTGCCTGATAGGGGAGCTCTCCAAAAGGGTGGTTCCTCTAACTCCAGAGGCGCCCATAGTAGAGGCCTTTGATAGGTTCATGGCCGATCCTAACCTGAGGACCTTGCCAGTAGTAAAGAATAATGTGATTGTGGGTGTCTTAGAGAGGAGCAGATTTCTGGAAAATAATGTCCTGGGCAGATTTGGGTACGGAATCCATCTCAATGCCAGAAAGCATCTGAGAGATATTATGGAGAAACCTACACTAATTGTGGAGAGTGATACAACCCTGGAAGAGGTTACTGCCAAAATACAACTCAGGCCATTTCAGTTTCTCTATGACGATATATGCGTTAGCCACAAAGGTGTCTACTATGGCATGGTAGATATTAACACATTACTAAATGCAATCACACAAAGAAGCATCATTTTGGCAAAACAAGCCAATCCTCTAACAGGGTTACCTGGAAATGAGGCAATAAATAGAGAAATTAATAAGAGGTTGCTTAAGAATATGCACTTTGATGTGTGTTATATTGATATAAACAACTTCAAACCGTACAATGACAGATATGGTTTTGAAAAAGGTGACATGGTGATAAAAACTCTTGCTGAAATAGTTGCAGAAGTTGCAGAACCCGGTGATACAAGTTTTAACTTTGTTGGGCACATAGGAGGTGATGACTTTATTGTAATATCACCTCCCCAGATCTCAATTCAACTTTCAGAAATGATAATATCAAAATTCCATCAATGCTTGCCCCTTTTTCACGATCAACAGGATTTTGAAAATGGCTACTATGTATCCAAAAACAGGAAGAATGAAGAGGAGAGGTTTGGCCTCCTGTCTATTTCAATAGCAATAGTAAGCACAGAGGTGCATAGGATCACATCCTTTGCACAACTTGCCTCTATTGCCACAGAGGTAAAGAGGGCTGCCAAGATAGAGGCAAGCAAGAGGAATTCCTCTGCCATTGTCAGGGATAGGAGACTGATGGGCAGCTGATATCCCCCTAAGGCCAAAATATTGGCTTACTTTCAGGTCTTTACTTTCATAGCTTAAAAAACAAAGAAACAAGAATTTCTTGCCAGATCTCCTTGGCGTTATGCTAAGATTTTGACATAGGGGATAATTGCTATTGTTTTTTCCAGATCCGTGGAGGGGATATGAAGAGTTATAGAAAGGAGCTTTGGTTTATGGTCCCAACGAGGAGGGCATTTATCAATATCACCCCACAAGTGGAGTCCTGCTTAAAAGAAAGTGGGATAAAGGAAGGGATTGTGCTGGTAAATGCCATGCACATTACTGCCTCTGTATTTATTAATGATGATGAGCCTGGTCTTCACAAGGATTATGAAAAATGGCTTGAGACCTTGGCCCCCCATGAGCCAGTAAGCCAATATCTACACAATAGGACAGGAGAAGACAATGCCGATGCCCATTTGAAAAGGCAGGTAATGGGGAGGGAGGTTGTCATTGCAGTGACAGAGGGAAGGCTTGACTTTGGTCCATGGGAGCAGGTCTTTTATGGTGAGTTTGATGGAGGCAGGCCAAAAAGGGTCCTTGTGAAGATAATTGGGGAGTGATATCTAAGGAATGTTAAATACTTAAAATATTTGGGAGGAAAGATTTATGGAGATAAAGATCCGAAGGCTTTCTGATGGAGAGATCAAGTCCCTGGGCATAGATTCATGGCCCATATGGACAAAAGAGGTATCCCAATTTCCATGGTATTATGATGAGACAGAGGATTGTTACATATTAGAAGGCAGGGTTGTGGTAAGGACACCTGATGGGAGAGAAGTTGAGATAAAGGCCGGTGATTTTGTGACCTTTCCCCAAGGGCTTTCTTGCACATGGGAGGTCCTGGAACCCATTAAAAAACACTATAACTTCAGGTAGGGTCATTTAACTGGGAAAATACCCAGGATGTGAGGGACTAATGGATGGTTAAAAGACCTATTTACCTTGATTATAACGCCACAACACCCATTGACCCAAAGGTCTATGAAGAGATGCTACCTTTTTTGAGGGAGGAGTTTGGAAACCCTTCTTCTGGCCATTTTTTTGGAAGGTCCCCGAAGGAGGAAATCTTTAAGGCCAGGGAAAGGGTGGCCTCTCTTATAAATGCCTCCTCAGATGAGATTATCTTTACCTCAGGGGGCACGGAATCCAACAACATGGTATTAAAAGGTGTGGTGAGGGCCTGTGATACAAGGTCCGTCCATGTGATAACCAGTGCCATTGAGCACCCTTCTGTTTTAAATCCTGTCTTATATATGTCAGAGCTGGGGGTAGAGGTCACTGTGGTCAGGGTTGATGGATTTGCCATGGTGGATCCAGAGGATATTAAGAAGGCCATTAGAAGGGAAACCAGGCTTGTGAGCATCATGCTTGCAAACAACGAGGTGGGTACAATCCAGCCCATATCTGAGATAGCCAAGATCTGTAAAGAGCATGGTATCCTCCTCCATACCGATGCAGCCCAGGCAGTGGGAAAGATAGAGGTGGATGTGAGACAATTGGGTGTTGATTACCTGACCATTGCGGGACACAAACTCTATGCACCAAAGGGTATTGGGGCCTTGTTTGTAAGAGATGGTGTGGAGCTTCAGCCACTCCTCCATGGGGCCTCCCAGGAAAGGGGCATGAGGCCAGGGACAGAAAATGTGGCATTTTCTGTGGCCTTGGGCAAGGCAGCCCAAATTTGCCAGGAATGCCTCAGAGACAAAGAGCACCTGCTCATAAAGGAGCTTAGAGACATGCTGGAGCAGGGAATCAGGGAGATAGTGCCCAATTTGGTAATAAACGGCCACCCAGAACACAGGCTACCTAATACCTCCAGTATCTCGATACCAGGAAGGCTTGGGGCAGAGGTACTAAAGTTGGTGGAGGAGGTATTTGTGGCCAGCACGGGAGCTGCATGCCATGACAGATCCCAAGGCATAAGCCATGTACTAAGTGCCATGGGACTGGCCCGGGATGTGGCAATGGGGACCATGAGGTTAAGTCTTGGCAGGTTTACTACAAGGCCTGAGATTGAAACTGCAATAGATGCAATAAGACAGGCTTTGCTAAAATGAGTTTAGGTCATAATCAAGGTGTAATTTAAAAAAGTTAGAAGGCCTGCTTGGAAGAGTTTTTTGCCTTATTATACCTTTGCTAAACTAACCTGAGACATATTTTGGGAGGCATTTTTCAATAAATAAGGAGGAGGAAAAATGAAGTACATTATTGGGGTGTTTTTGGCACTAGTATTGAGCCTAAGTGCTATTCACACACTGGATGCTGCCTACCTTATAAGGCTGAAAGCTGGCTCTGATATGATGGTGGCCAATTATTGGGTGGAAGGTAATTATGTCAAATTTGAGGTGTTTGGGGGTGTAATGGGGATAGAGATGTCCCAAGTCTTGAATATAACTGAAATAAAAATAGAAACTGGCAAAGGTCCATCAGTAAGCACAAGCAATGACTCACGGGAAGGGTCAGGTGTTACAATGGAGAAACAGACTCAGGGGCATCCGGTTTCTGGGGCAAGATGAGGATAACCTGTATATAGAGACAAAAACCAAGGGATGTCAGCTAAGGTACTAAAGATTCCCATTGAAGGAATGGCTGTTGGTGGTGCTGGGGTGGGGAGATACAACGGCCTTGTTGTCTTTGTACCTTATACTGTAACAGGGGATCTGGTAAAGGCCAGGGTTATTAAGAGAAAAAGGAACTATCTAATGGCAGAGGTGACAGAGTTAATAGAGGCATCCTCCCACAGGACATCACCCCCTTGTCCTTACTTTGGACTCTGTGGAGGTTGTCAATGGCAGCATATAATTTACCAGGCCCAACTGGAACTGAAGAAGAACATAGTTGAACAGGCCATACAGAGGATAGCTGGTATTGCTCAATTTAATTTAAATCCGACTACCCCTTCTCCTTTACAATACTTTTACAGAAACAAGATGGAGTTCACCTTTTCCCCTAAGTGGCCCATAACTCAAGGGGAAAGGGCCCCATGCCTTTTGGGCCTGCACACAAGGGGTAGTTACTTAAAGGTCATTGACCTGCCAAGGTGCTTGTTAATTAATGAGGGAACTGAGGAAATACTAACATTTTTTAGAGAACTTGTTAATTCAAAACAATTTTCCTGTTATAACACCAAAACTCACGATGGTTTAATGCGATTCCTGGTATTGAGATATTCATTTTTAGAAGAGACTTTTCTTGTCAATGTGGTTACGAAAGATGAATCTGAACTTTTGAATAAAGAATTGTTATCACTATGTAAGCTAAGTAAAATCTCTGGAGTTATCAATACAATCAATCCCAGGCTTGCAGCTACAGCAATTGGAGACAAGGAGAATATAATTTTTGGAAAGGAGGTATTGTGTGAGGCCATTTGTAACTCAAAGTTTATAATCTCTCCCAGTAGCTTCTTTCAAGTAAACACAAAATGTACCGAGCTTTTATATAATTACATAGCCAGTTTAATAGATGACGACTGTGAAATTCTGGCTGATTTTTATTGTGGATGTGGTAGTATTGGTTTATTTCTTAGTAATAAAGTAGGAAAGGTTGTGGGGGTTGATTGTAATCCTGTTTCTATAAAGCAGGCAAGAGAGAATGCAGTGATTAATAATGTCAGTAATGCCTATTTCATATGTTGCATGGTGGAAGACTGTGCAGTGGATCTCTTGGGTCCCAATGTAACTGTTGTACTTGATCCACCTAGGGCTGGATTGCACAAAAAGGTCTTAAATGCCTTACTTGAAAAGCAACCAAAGAGGTTGATATATGTATCGTGTAATCCAGCAACACTGGCAAGGGATTTGTCTATACTTTTTGGGAGTTATGATCCTGTAGAGATCCAGCCCGTTGACATGTTTCCGCAGACTGCCCATGTGGAAGTGGTTGTTGCTCTTAGACGGCGAAAGGATTGAAGGCCCAAAGTGAAAGGGCATTTTTGATCATGTAAAGGAAACAAGGGGGGATTACTGTGTATAGTTACAAAGGCCTTAGGTAGAGGGTTTGGCCCCCATGGGCAGAGGGCTCTAAAGCTTATGGATTAGCCATATTAGATTTGAAGATGAATTTTCTGTACTCAAAAGGAATCTGGTATGGCATGATATCACTGATATACCATACAGATCTAAGACAAGAAATCAGGCTTTTTAATTATGTGCCAGCATGGACTGTAGTTAAAGGAATATTTAGGACATTTTTATCTCTTTCCTTTTCTACTCAACGGCGCTGGCAAATTTTTTAATAAACACCAAGCCCACCTATTTGTCGCTCTGATATATCCATGGATATATCTGGCTCGTGCAGAGCAGTAATATCAAATCCATCGATTCCTTGTAGACAGAAAACAAACTCCTAATTTAAGGATACGCCACTGATTATTTTGGTATGAGAGTTGGTATGTGAAATATCAGGAGGTTTAAGGGGTCCATGGTGAGCTGGTACAAGGAGGCGGGACAAGTCCTGTTAATGTTATGCCTTGGAAGTTAAGGAGTGGATGGGATGCCTGTTCCCAGGTGATAAATAAAGAAGCTATATGCCATGCAGCCTGGCTCCCATCCCTGAAAAACAGCTTCCCATTCCATGGTTTTTCCTTGACAGAGGGGAGTGGATTTTTAAAATTCCTTGAGTTTTATAGGGAGGAGGTGAGTCTTGGGTTTGGCCTGAGAAACCCTTTTTCGGCCATGTTATGTTTGGAGAATCAAGCACTGGAGGGATGTGATCTTGTAGGATAATGGCAGACATATCCGCAGGATAGGGCACCTCCCTTTGCTTGAGGTGCTTTTTTATTTTTGAGCTTAAGAAAAAAGGAGGATGAATGAAAGTAATTGTTGAAAACAACCAAATGGAGAAGGCCATAAAGGACCTAAAGAAAAAGCTAACCAAGGAAGGCTTTTTCTCTGAGATCAAGGAAAGGAGGTTCTATGATAAGCCCAGTGTTCAAAGGAAGAAGAAGCAGGCAAAGGCAGCCAAGAGGAGGAGAAAGCGTATGCGCAGGATGTAAATAAATTTATAGATCTCTGGTGCTGCGGTACCACAAAGGCGTGTTTTTTCCCTTGACAAGGGGGGCTTGAGTTATATAAATGACGCCAAATTTTCGGTGGGTGGATTCTCCACACTCTCAAAAACACCGGGGGCAATGCTATGCAGACCATACCTGAGTATATCAAGTCAAGTTGGAAGGGGTGGGTGTTATTTGGTGTGGGCTTTGTGGGGGCCTTGATCGTGGGTTGGATAATCTTTCCCATGGTCTTGTATTCAAAACAACCTCAGCCCATGAATTTCAATCATGCCATTCACATGGATCCAGAAAAGGTTGATGGAATAGAAGGGGATACAGAGCAAGAAAAGTGTCTTTATTGCCATTCCTTTAGAGAGGATGGCACCTTTGCTGGGATACCTAAATTAAGCAAGTGCACAGAATGCCATGACAATCCTGATAGTCCCCTGGGAGACTCACCTGAAGAGAAGGAATTCCTGAAAAAATTCGTGGCAACGAATCAAGAGATCCCTTGGCTTGTATATTACAGGCAACCTGACTGTGTTTATTTTAGCCACATAGCCCATGTAAAGATGGGGAATCTGGAGTGCAAGGTGTGCCATGGTGATCATGGTAAGACAAAGGTATTGCCCGAGTATAAGAAGAATAGGCTTACTGGTTACAGTATCAATATATGGGGTAAAAGGATATCAGGGTTGAAAAAGAATACTTGGGACAGGATGAAGATGGACGACTGTGCCGAGTGCCATACCAAGATGGGGAAAGAAAATAACAATTCCTGCTTTGTCTGCCACAAGTAGGGGGTATTGATATGAAGATAACCAGAAGAGACTTTATTAAGTTTGCCGTGGGTGGTGTAGCAGGCATTCATGTGACCCCCCTGCCATGGAAGCTTACCGATGACATAGCCATCTGGACCCAGAATTGGCCTTGGGTCCCTGTGCCTGAAAGAGGTGAATTTAAAGAGAGGCACGGGATATGTAGCCTTTGCCCAGGAGGTTGCGGTATAAGGCTTAGGATGGTGGAGTCAAGAGGGGTAAAGATTGAGGGTAGGGATGGATATCCAATAAATAAGGGAGGGATCTGCCCCATTGGAATGGGGGGGCTTCAACTCCTTTACAACAAAGACATGCGTTTCACCGAGCCCATGAAGAGGGTGGGCCCCAGGGGTGAAGGGGTTTTTATGGAGATCTCCTGGGATGAGGCATTGGAGATCTTAGTAAAGAGGCTTTCTCAGTTAAGGTCGGAAGGAAGGGCCAATGAAGTTGGGGTAGTGGATGGGCTACCCTATGACAGCACCTCTTCTGTTCTACTAAGAAGGTTTGTGAGGGCCTTTGGCACACAGAAATATTTTAGGATTCTGGATCAAGACGGTGTGGATTGCCTGGTAAATTACCTTGTACACGGCTATTACAATCCCATGGGCTTTGACCTGGAAAACAGTGACCTGGTGCTGAGCTTTAATGCAGGGCTCCTTGAGGGGTGGGGCAGTGCAGGAAGGGTTCTTGGGCTATGGGGGGAGTGGAAAGAGAAAGGCTCCAAGAACAAGGTGAAGGTAATTTATGTGGGGTCAAGGTCATCTAATACTGCATCCAAGTGTGATAAGTGGGTGGCCATAAGGCCAGGAACAGAGGCTGCCCTTGCATTGGGTATTGCCCATGTAATCGTAAAGATGGGAAGGTACAATTCAGAATTTGTGAACGAAAAGGTGTTTGGTTTAGGGGACTGGATCGACGGTTCTGGCAATGCCCACAAGGGACTTAAGGCCCTCTTGGCAGCGGAATACACACCAGATAGGGTGGCCCATATAGCAGGTGTTAAGGTTGAAGACATTACTGCTTTAGCCAAAGAGCTTTTAGGAGCAAAGGCCCCTGTAGTTATTTGGGGCAGAGGAAAGGGCACCCTGCCCATGAGTGTGTATGAAACATGGGCAATACATACCTTAAATGTATTGTTGGGGAGGATCAACAGGCCAGGGGGTGTGATTGTGTCTTTGGGCCTGCCTTTTGCCAAGTTGCCTGAGCCCATCATGGATGAAGTGGCCAAGGCTTCATTGGATAAGCAGGGAGAGGGCCCATTGGGAGGGCCATCCCTTTATTCAACCCTCGCTGAAATAGCCAAATCAGAAAGGCCTTTAGTGGATACCCTCTTGGTTGTTCAGGCAAACCCTGTGCAAACACTACCCTCTGCCAATTTAGTGGAAAGGGCCATCAGGAAGATACCTTTTATTGTGAGTTTTTCTCCCTTTAGGGATGATACAGCCTTTTATGCAGACCTTATATTGCCAGACCATGTTTATCTGGAAAAATTGCAGGAGGTACCAAATCCCAGGGGAGTAGCATACCCTGCCTATTGCGTATCAATGCCCATTATAAGGCCTCTTTATAATACAAAGGATGTGGGTGATACCATAATCCTGCTGGCGAAAAAGATGGGAGGGTCCCTGAAGGATTCCTTTGATTTTAAATCTCTGGAAGAGGTGATAAAGACAAGGGCAGCAGGGCTTATAGCCTCAGGCAAAGGCAGTGTAAACATCTCCAAGGCAGCCCCTTGGGACTGGAAGAATACCGAGTTCAAGCCTTCCACAGACAAAAAGGACCTGGACAAGCTTTTTGAATCAAATCTGTGGTATGTCCCGATTAGTGCAGCCGCTGTGGAGGATAAATTTAATACAGAGTCTGGAAAGATTGAGCTTTATAGCCAAAGATTGAAGGCCCTGCCCCAGTTTAGAGAAAAGAAAGATGAGTTGTTTTTGCCTCACTTTCCTGTGGAGGAGGATGGTGGTGGGGCAATTGTCTTGGAGCCATATGAGATGGTAAACTGGAGCAGCTCATGGGTCCCAAGCCCACCATATCTTACGAAGACCATCACCAGTGAGCAACTCTTGAGGTGGGATTTATTCGGACAGCTCAATCCTAATACTGCCCGTGAATTGGGGTTAAAGAAAGGAGATCTGGTAAGGGTTATCTCTGTCCAGGGGGAAATACTCTTGAGGATAGAGTTATACGAAGGGGCAATGCCTGGTGTGCTCTATGTGCCCATGGGGTTTGGTCACATAGGGTATGATGAATTCCTAAAAGGCAAAGGAGCCAATGTTAACAGGGTTATAGCAGCCAAGGCAGACCCCATAGGTGGCTATCCATTGGGATATACTGCAAAGATTAACCTACTCCGTGTAACAGAAAGAGGTTAGCCGTGGGAAAACAGGTTGACATAAAAGGGCCTAAGTATGGGATGGTGATTGATCTGGATAAGTGTACAGGGTGCGGGACCTGTATGGTGGCCTGTGCCCATGAGAATAATCTGTCTGTTAGACCAGATGAGTCTGATCCTCAGAGAAGGCTGACATGGATGCGGTTGTACATGGTGACCAATGGTGAGCCCTTTCCCAGGACTGAGGTGAGTTATTTTCCAAGGCCGTGTATGCAATGCGAGGTTACTCCCTGTGTCTCGGTATGTCCAGCCACAGCAACTGATTACGATGTGAATACCGGAATAGTTAGTCAGATCTATACCCGGTGCATTGGGTGCAGGTATTGTGCTGCTGCGTGCCCATATCACGCCCGGGTATTTAATTGGTGGGATGGTTATTTCCCTAAAGGCAAGGGTCTTGAGAGGTATTTGAGCCCAGAGGTCTCTGTGAGGATGAGGGGTGTAATAGAAAAGTGCACATTTTGCCATCACAGGTATATGAGGGCAAAGTCAAAGGCCTATAACGAGGGAAGGAGGGAGCTGGAAGAGGGGGAGTATATAACTGCATGTACAGAGGCCTGTCCAGCGAATGCCATTACCTTTGGGGATCTTAACAATCCTGAACACAAGGTATCAAAGCTTATAAAGAGTCCTTATGCCTTTAGGCTGTTGGAAAGGTTAGGTACAAAACCAAAGGTCTATTATCTCTCCACTAAGGATTGGGTGAGGAAATGGGGAGATAATTACTTACCTGGTGAATTTAAGCCAGTACAACCCAAGGCTTAGTAAGGAGGAGTCAAGATGCAGCCCTTTGATGCGGCCCTTTTCCCAGAAGGAACGAGGAGATGTTCTCTTAAACTATTCATGGCCTGGACCATACCTTGGGTCTTGATCCTGTTGTGGGGTCTAGTTTCAGCTGTGCTTTGCCTGTGGAAGGGTCTCAATCAGACCAATATGAGTGATTACTTTGCCTTTGCACTGTGGATAGTCTTTGACTTGGCAGTGATCGCCTTAGGTGCTGGTGCATTTTTTACTGGTTTTCTAACCTACATTGTGGGGAAGAAAGAGCTTAAAGACATAATAAATGCCGCGGTCTTGGTGGGGTTTATTTGCTATTCAGGGGCGGTGGCCATGCTGGGTATAGACATTGGGCAACCCCTAAGGGGTTGGTTTATCTTCTGGCATGTCAATGTCCACTCCATGCTAGCGGAGGTGTCTTTTTGTATCACCTGTTATTTGGGGGTCCTTGCCATTGAATACATCCCATTAATATTGGAAAATAGGCAGATCCAAAAGATTAGGGAACTAAGACTCTTTGGTAATAACCTCCATGAGATCATGGCCATGTTTGCAGCTACCGGGACATTTTTGTCCTTTTTCCATCAAGGTTCCCTGGGTGGGCTTTTTGGTGTCATGTTTGCCAGACCCTTTGCCTTCAGGGAGGGGTTTTATGTGTGGCCTTGGACCTTCTTCCTATTTATCCTTTCTGCAGTGGCATCTGGCCCTTGCTTTACTATACTTTGTGTTAAGCTCACCGAGTTCATATCCAGGAAGAAGTTGGTACCAGATAAGGCAGTCCAAACACTGGCAAAGATTTCTGCCTACCTCCTGGGGCTATATGTGGTCTTAAAGATCCTGGATACACTTGGCTGGATTTACGGTATAATACCAAAGGCTGGGCTTACGCTCATGGACTTTTATAAGGAAGGGCCTTACGGGGTATGGCTCTTGATAGCAGAGATTATAGTATTTGGAGTGGTGCCTGCCATAATCCTGCTGATACCAAAGGCAAGGCAGACACAGGGCTGGCTGATTGTGGGATGCCTAATGAACTGCACAGGGATTGTATTAAATAGATTTGTATTCACAGTGGTTTCCCTTGCAATCCCTGTAATGCCCTTTGACAAATTTATGAGTTACTGGCCCACCTGGCAGGAGTGGGGGATAGCCTTGGCGCTGGTTGGCTATGGCTTTTTGTTGTTTTCACTATCATACAGGTACTTGCCTCTCTTTCCTAGGGAAAGGGAGTTAAATCCCTAAATTAGGAGTGTATCATGTTTCCCTTTGTCTTTGAATGGAAGTGGGACCCAGATCATTTCATATTCTTGGGCTTTTTATACCTGGTATTGGGCATAGTGGGCGCTGGTTTGACAGTTGCTTTTTTAAAGACAGCTGCCCAGGTATTGGGTTTTATGAGGGAAAGGCACTTTGATCACTGAATCCTGATTTCCTGATTAGTGATATCTAAAGGGGCTATTGAGCCCCTATTTTTTTATCTGGGAGTGATAATGGAGTTTATAGATCTAAAGGCTCAGCAGGTAAGAATTAGGGAATGTATCCAAAGGGCGATTAACTCTGTGTTGGACCATGGCAGATATATTATGGGGCCTGAGGTGGGTCTTCTGGAAGAAAGGCTTTTGAGTTTTGTTGGGGCAAGATTTGCCCTGACCTGTAGCAGTGGCACCGATGCCCTATTGATGGCCCTAATGGCCCTGGGTGTGGGCAAAGGAGATGGGGTCATCACCACCCCTTTTACATTTATTGCCACTGCCGAGGTGATAGCATTATTAGGGGCAACCCCTGTATTTGCGGATGTGGACCCTGATACTTTTAATATTGACCCTGGGCTTCTGGAAGAGGCAGTAATGGATTCAGTAAAGAAGGGCATCAGGCCCAAGGCAATCATACCTGTGGATATATTTGGGCTTCCTGCTGATTATGACAGGATAAATGAGGTGGCAGCAAGGCATTCCTTGGTGGTGATAGAGGATGCTGCACAGTCCTTTGGTGGTATGTACAAGGGGAGGATGGCCTGCAACTTAGGCCATATTGGCTGTACTTCCTTCTTCCCTGCCAAACCCCTTGGCTGCTATGGGGATGGGGGGGCCATATTTACCAATGATCCTGAGATCTTTCACCTGCTTAAGTCTATAAGAATACACGGGCAGGGCTCTGACAAGTATGAAAATGTTAGGGTAGGTATAAACGGTAGATTGGACACACTCCAGGCAGCTATTCTTTTGTGTAAGATGGATATATTTGAGGATGAGTTAGAAAAGAGACAATTGGTGGCAAAAAATTATACCAACCTTATAAAGGAATTCTGCCCTTGGCTTGGGGTCCAAGATGTACCTGAGGGTTATAGGTCTGCATGGGCTCAATATACAGTGAAGGCTCCCACTAGAAAGATGAAAGATGATATCCTTGGGGCCCTCTCCCAGGAGGGGATCCCCACTGCTGTCTATTACCCCATCCCTTTGCACCTTCAAAAGGCATTTAAGGACCTGGGTTATATTCCAGGTAGTTTTCCTGTGAGTGAGTCCTTGTGCAAGTTTGTGTTTAGCCTTCCCATGCATCCCTATCTGGACCTGGCAACCCAGGAGAGGATAGTAAAGACTATTGCCAAGATAAGACCCTGACCTCCTCTTTGTATCCCTGCGTCTATCTCCAGGACCTGACAAAAGGGATCCTTATAGCAAGGATCAATAGGTTTGTGGCCAGGGTAAGGATATCAGATGGAGAAGAGGTACTTGCCCATTGTCCCAACTCAGGGAGTATGCTTACCTGCTCAGAGCCTGGTAGAACCGTTTGGCTTTCAGAGGCAAAACCTGGCCCAAGGAGGAGGCTTAAATATACCTGGGAGCTCATAGAGATGCCCACTTCCATGGTTGGAATAAATACCAACCTGCCTAATAGACTAGTATACCAAGGGATTAGAATGGGATATTTCAAACAATTGGCCGGCTATGGCCAAATAAGGAGGGAGGCAAAGGTGGGCGCAGATACGAGACTGGACTTTTGCCTTGAGCACGGGGGAAGGAGGTTTTATCTAGAGGTTAAAAACTGTACCATGGCAGAGGAAGGCATTGGTTATTTCCCAGATGCCAAGACCATCAGGGGACAAAGGCACTTAAAGGTACTCATGGAGCTCAAAAGGAAAGGGGAGGGTGCTGGGATCTTGTTTGTGGTTCAGCGTTCTGATGTAAGGGCATTTAAGCCCCATGACCAGATAGACCCCCTCTACGGTAGATACCTCAGAGATGCCAAAGAACTTGGGGTTGAGATAATGGCTTACAGGGCAGAGGTAAGACTGGATTCCATTTGTCTTTCTGAGGAGCTCACTGTTATACTATAGTACCCCTGAAAAAATCGTGAAGGAGAAATAAAGGTAACTGTGCAACCCAAGAAAAGCTTTTCCCACATAGACTTTGAGTTATGCAATCCAAAGGCCTGCGACCCTGGATCTGGGCGCTGCGCTGCTTCCAAGGCCTGCAAACACAGGGTAATGAAGCAGATCGATGGGGCCTTTGAACCTCCCATCGTGTTTCAGGACCTTTGCATGGCATGCTTTACCTGCATTGAGGCATGTCCTCTGGGTGCAGTAAAAAAGGTAGAGCTGCCCTGAAGAGAAATCAGGCCTTAATAATGAGAACACATTGGGACTATTTATACATAGATCCTCGATAAAATTGGTTCAAGCTTGATGAGCAGTTATGTAACCGGGATCTTGTTTTCAATGAGGCCTCTTCAATGGACGAAGAACCTGTTTATCCTTGTTCCTTTAGTCTTTTCAGGGAAGGCAACTGAGGTTGAGTCACTTGCTTTATCTTTGGCTGCAGTGGCTTTGTTTTCAGCTCTCAGTAGCGGGATTTACATAATAAATGATATTGTAGATAAAGATGCGGATAGACTGCATCCAGAAAAGAAAAACAGACCAATTGCTTCAGGCGTCTTACCTGTAACTATTGCATTGTTTTTTAGTATACCCTTAATACTTGTGACCCTTGCTTTAAGTTATATGGCTAATAAGAAGTTTCTTTTTATTTTGGTCCTGTACTTGGTTTTTCAACTATTATACAGCCTATATTTGAAAAGAGTTGTAATATTTGATGTATTATGTGTTTCATCTGGATTCTTTCTAAGGGTTATGTCTGGTGCCTTTATAATTGGTGTACAGATATCCAAATGGTTGATAGTGTGTACTATATTACTCTCATTATTTATAGCCCTGGCCAAGAGGAGAGGTGAGCTTGTTACATTAGGTGAGGGGGCAGCACAAGGTCATAGGGCAGTGATGAATGAGTATAGTGAACAACTATTAAATCAACTCATCACGATCACCTCCAGTGCCATCCTGGTTTGTTATTTACTTTACTGTATATCTGAGGATGCTTCTAAACTGGAGAAACAGCAGAATTTAATATTTACATTTCCTTTTGTTCTTTACGGAGTCTTTAGATACTTATATTTGATATACATAAAAAAGCTAGGCGGAACACCTGAAAAACTGATATTTAAGGATAAGCCATTATTTATAAACTCCATATGTTGGGCAGTTACTAGCATTGTTGTACTGTATTAGTGCTGTGGGGGTGTGAAGATGGATGTGGAAAAGAAAGAGAAGCTACTTAGCCTTTTTTTGGTTTTTTGTATTACAATTTTTCTTGCTAGCTATTTTAACCCAAGACTAATACTTTCTAATACCACAACAGTGGGTGGTGACACACCTGCCCATAATTATATGGTAAAACACTTAAAAGAGAGCCTCTTTACTAATGGTAGTATTATAAGCTGGGCAAACGGCTGGTGGTGTGGATTCCCAATGTTTCAATATTATTTTTTCTTTCCTTATTTTGTAATGGTTCTTCTAAGTTTTATTATACCTGTTAATATCGCATTTAAACTGGTCTCGATATCAGGTATCCTTGCTTTACCTGCCGTTACCTATGTTTCCTTTAGGTGGCTCAATTATGACAAATATGTTTCCCTTGTTGCCTCGGCATTTAGTGTACTTTATTTGTTTGTTGACACCCACACAATGTGGGGAGTCAATATATATAGCACACTCGCTGGTGAAATCTCGAAGAGCATAAGCTTTTTGTTTTTTATCTTGTTTATAGCAAGTTTTTACAGGGATATGGAGCTATGTAAGTTTAGATGGAGGACATTAGCTTTTTTACTGTTGGTTTTTTTTAATCACTTTTTTTCAACACTAATTGCAGCACAAATGGCAATTTTAATATTTCTGATGTTTGGATTAACTGGGTTTAAGGCTAGGTTAAAGATACTTTTGAAACATGGTGTTTTATGTTTTTTATTGGTAAGTTGGTGGCTTATCCCATTAATTTTTAAGTTTGAATACTCTATGGGCATGGGGACTGTGTGGAAAGTTGAATTTTTTAAAACATTTCCACACTACATGCCTTACATAATTGCCTTCGCAATTCTCGCTACTATAGACGGGATTATAGAGAGGAAGAGGAATATTTGGGTGTTTGTTATACTTTTAATTGTCTCATCAGGTTGTTTCTTTGCGGCTACAAAATATGACAAGATAGTCTTAAATGTTAGATTCTGGCCTTTCATATTTTTTTCAGTGATGATGCTGTGTGCAATCGGAATAGGAAATGTACTTGCCAAGAGAAGATTCCCCTTCTTATTAACAGTTATCTTTGTATGTGGAACCCTTGTTTTTATATGGTTTCAAAAGAACAATGTGAAATCTTGGGTAAAGTGGAACTATGAAGGGGTGGAAAAAAAGGCTAATTATTGGATATTTAAGGAAATACTTACATTGCTGGATGGAACTCCTGGGAGGTTAGCAAATGACCTCCACGACTATAATGACAACTTTGGTTCCACCCGTATCTTTGAGATGGTACCAGCTATGATAAAGAAGGATTATATAGAGGGTGGTATAATGAATTCTGCTGCCTCCTCGATGTTTACTTATTATATTCAATGTGAGTCCTCCATTAGATGTGCAGGATATCCCACGGTAATGCAGCCCACTACTTTTAACATAGATGCTGCAACCAAGCATATGAAGATAGCCAATGTGAAGCACTTTGTTGCCTTCTGGGAGCAGACAAAGAATGCCTTATTGAAGCATCCAGAGTGGAAGCTGGTAAAGGCCATTGGGCCCTATATGGTATTTGAGCTTGTTGGGAATAGTGGCAGGTATATAGAGGTGCCAAAATATTGGCCCTTGGTGTTGAAGACTAAAGACTGGAAAGAGATGAGCATGTTATGGACATATTCTGTTCATGCCTTGGATGTCCCAATAATCCTTCAACATGGATCAATGGAGGATCCGCCAGGGGCTGATGTGATGAATGAGGAGACCTATACCATGTTTCTCGTGGGCTTGGTTCCAAAGGGGATTGAGGTCCCCACATGGCTAACATTGGGACCTTTTTATTATGAAGGCAATCTGGATCCAGGAAGGGCCTTGGACCTTGATCCAATAAATATATCAGACCTACACCCAAAGGTGGGAACGAAACAGTTTGATAAAGAATGGAGGCCTGTGATGAGGTCAGGTCCCATTTTTTTGCATACTATATATCAACCAGGCAGCAACTTTATTTGCTACAATTATGTGAACATTGTTTCTGAGTATGAGCAGGAGGTGGTATTTCATTATTCCAATGACGATGGGGCCAAGATTTACTTGAATGGAGAGCTTGTGGTAAAATCAGGGATAACCGGGCTCAATAATTATGGGCGAAAAGTGGTTCGGCTCAAGGCAGGGTCCAACCATGTGATTTATCAGTTACAACAAGGCCCAGATGTTGCTTTCTTTCATCTAAAGATAACAAGCCTGGATGGCCAGGCGGCAGGTGGGATCAGATTTTTTACTGAACAAAGACCTGAGGCTGTTATAAAGCCTTTAAAAATAATTAACGAATCGCCCATAATTGAAGAGAAGATTGGGTTCAACAGAATAGAATTCAGGACAAAGGAATTAGGTGCTCCCCACTTGATTAAGGTATCATATTTTCCAAATTGGAAGGTTAAAGGTGCAAAAGAAGTATACCATGTAACCCCTAATTTTATGCTTGTTTATCCAGAAAAAGAACAGGTTGTTCTATACTATGGAAGTACAATACCAGATTATATTGGAAGATTTTTAACAATCGTGGGTTTGTGTTACATTCTTTATTTGGGATTTATTTACATAAAGAGAAAGGTGACCTTCAATATTATGAAGGGTTTATAATGCATTTATTCTAGGACAGATATAATGAATAGGCCTTTAATTGGAGAAGTTTTAAATGAATAGTGAAATACCAATGATATCAATAGTAGTACCTTGTTACAATGAGGGAGAAAACATTAATACACTTTATCAACGTCTGAGAGATGTTTTAGATAGGCTTAATAATAGATATAGAGCAGAAATCATTTTTGTTGATGATGGTAGTAAAGATGATACCATGAATAAACTAATAAATATCTATGAAAAGGATCTATCAGTTAAGATTATAAGCCTTTCCAGAAATTTTGGCAAAGAAGTTGCGTTAAGTGCTGGCCTTGACTTTGCCCAAGGTGACGCATGTATTCCCTTAGATGCAGATCTGCAACATCCGCCGGAGTTGATACCAAGGCTCTTGGAAAAGTGGGAAGAGGGTTACGAGATAGTAAATGCCAAGAGGGTCTCAAGGCCAGGGGAGCCTTTTTTAAGAAGGCTTAGTGCAAAGTTGTTTTACAGGACGATTGCCAAGCTTTCTGATGTCCCAATCCCGGAAAATGTGGGGGATTTTAGGCTCATCTCTGCAAGACCCTTGGCAGCTATCAGGAGCATAAGGGAGAGGCGCAGGTTCATGAAGGGGCTTGTGCCTTGGGTGGGTTTTAAAACCACAGAAATAGAATTTGAGAATGAGCCAAGGCAAAGAGGCAAAAGTAAGTGGAGCTTTTTGAGATTGTTGAACTTCGCATTGGAAGGAGTTACCTCATTTAGTATTAGGCCCCTTCAAATAGCAACAGTAATGGGCCTGGTTATTTCATGTTTGGCATTTGTGTATGCAGTGTATATTGTATTGAAGACCTTAATATACGGAGATCCTGTTAAGGGATTTCCCACAATAATAGTTACAGTACTTTTCCTGGGAGGTATTCAACTTTTGTCTTTAGGTATAATAGGTGAATATATTGGCAGGGTATATGAGGAAACAAAACAACGACCTATCTATATTGTAAAAGAATATTTATCCCATGGTGAACATAACAGACATTGTTAACAGAGAACTTATCAGCAATCTTTATAAATACCTAGCAATTGGCGTTATAAATACAATCGTAGGATATGGAATTATTTTTAGTTTAATGTATATTGGCACCAGTCCCTACTTAAGTAACTTAACTGGCTACTGCGTTGGTATTGTTGTTTCATATTGTTTAAATAAGAACTTTAATTTTAGATCTAAACTGCCACATAGGAAAAGTTTTCCAAGGTTCGTATTCATACTTTTTATTGCATATTTTGCTAATGTTATAACCCTGACAATAGCATTAGAGATATTTGAAATAAACAAGTACATCGCACAGATAATAAGTGGTGCAGTATATGTGATGATTGGATTTACCGGGTCAAAATTCGTAGCTTTCTATGAAAGGAAGTGATGGGAGATTATTATGAGTAGGTCTATAGTAGCAGTACTTAAGACAAGTCCAAGCACTATCCTTGATGATATTTCGAAGGCAATGCAGTTGAGTGAGTTTGAATCCAAGATACCCAAAAGTTATCCTCTAATATTGAAGGATAACATCTCCTGGCATTTCCCTTTTTTGAGTGCTAACACAACACCATGGCAATTGGAGGGAGTTATACTTGCGCTAAGGAACATGGGATATAGTGAGATCAGCGCTGTTCATAATAATACTGTGGTGACGAATCCATATAAAGGTTTGAAGTTAAACAAACTTGGTTATATATACAAAAAGTATAATATCGAGGAGAGGTTCAATTTTTTGCCTCATGACATAAAATGGATTGAGTATAAACCACAGTCTAAACTAAGGGTGCTACACAAGATCTTTCATGATAAGATTATGATTCCTGAATATTTCATCGGTAAAAGCATCATTCATCTGCCCACAGTTAAGACACATATTTACACTACAACCACAGGATCCATGAAAAATGCCTTTGGAGGGTTGCTAAATACAAAGAGGCACTATACCCATAGCTGGATACATGAGACTCTAGTTGATCTACTGTCAATACAAAAAGAGATACACACTGGAATTTTCACGGTGATGGATGGGACCATATGTGGTAATGGCCCAGGCCCAAGGACGATGGTGCCTGTGGAAAAGGACTATGTTCTTGCAAGCGCCGATAGCGTGGCCATTGATGCTGTTGCAGCCAGGATGATGGGCTTTGAGCCCATGGACATACCCTATATAAGACTTGCCCACGAAGCAGGTCTTGGCAAGGGGTTGATGGGGGAGATCGAGATAGTGGGAGAGGATATCCGAGACATAAACTTCGGATTCTCAGTGGGCGACAATATGGCCAGCAGGATTGGGGACTTGCTTTGGTTTGGGCCTCTTAAGAGGGTACACCATGTCTTTACCCATACACCGCTGGTTTATCTTTTTGTGTTTGGTTCTTTTTTGTACCATGATTTCATCTGGTGGCCTATAAAGGGCAAGAAGATACAGCGTGAGGTTGTAAAAAGCACAAAATGGGGACAACTATTCCAGATGTATCCAGAGGAGTAGCACTTGATAATTCTTGAGTTGGTAATGATGAGTTTTTTGAATTACGATGATTAAGTTAGCATCAAAATATGGTACTTTTGCAGCTATTGCAACGATTTTGAACATAGTTACTCAATATATAAGCCTTCAAATCTATGGTGGCAAATTTGGTATTTATATCGCATTGGCCTTTGGAACTATTGTTGGCCTAATTGTGAAATATACTTTAGATAAAAAGTATATATTTTATTGCAAAGTGGAATCATTAAAGGAGGATACCTGGAAATTTTTTTTATATTCAACCATGGGTGTATTTACAACACTGATATTTTGGTTTACTGAGTTATTATTTAACTATCTATGGCATGTTAGTTTTGCCAAATATGTTGGAGCTGTTGTTGGGTTAACCATGGGCTATGTCATAAAATATAAGCTGGATAAAAGGTTTGTTTTTATAACTATTAAAGAGAAAGTATTGGGATAGTCTTCTTTATTGGGAATATAGTATAAGTGACCCTGAGTGAGGTCAGGAATAGTTAGCCTATAAGATCATGTCGGTATTGTGAGATCTCCTGTTTTTCAGAAACTCTATTATCATCACCAAAAGTGAAACGGGCATTATCATATATGGCCCAAGAAAGAATCTGTCCCATGTTAGTGGAAATAAGATAAAGCGACTTGCAACATAAAGACTGCATACAATGGCCAATAAGGCCCCTGGGTAATAAAGGGCATCTCTAATAGATTTAATTCTTGAGATATAGTAGATCATGGCCATGGAGTATGCAGATATTATTAGATAGAAGAAAAAACTTTTGTTATTGGGGATATCTTTGAAGCCGTACAAGAGTATGTTTATGTAGTGCTGGATTTCTAAGGATGGTGGCTTTGATATGGGGTGAGTAAGGCTTTGTACAAAAGTGTGATGTAAAATTGTAGCCCACCCTGGGTATTTTGTTAAATATGCTAAAGCTATGTAGGATAATATGCAAACCGATATTGACAAAAAGGTAATCCTTCGCAGTGACGGTTTAGTTATGAGAATAGACATCAAGAGTGGAACTACAAAAAGAATTAGCTCAGACCTTGCAAATATCATTATTGGAGCAAAGATGAGCAAATCCAGAGTTCTATTTTTGAAATAAAAGAAGACAGAAAGTAAAATTACTAAGAAGGCCAAGCCGTCGGGAGTTGAAAGTCCTGCTACTCCAGAAAATGGAAAAAAGTAACATAAAGCCAAAATTGGGAGTGACAGTATTGAGGGCACAATGGGGTACAAGATAAGATATAGCAGGATTATACCCAGTGCAATTGACAACCCTGAGATAAAGTGTGTAGCAAAAGCGATTCCCATGCCACACTTATAAAATAGGTAGATTAAAGCACTGTAAAGGGGGCGAACTCTATAGAAGTGAAGTTGCTCTTTAAAAGCGGTTAGGTCAGTATATATGTCATGTCTGTAGTATCCCTGGGTTAGGGATGTAAAGACCTGGTCAGAGACTGCCTTTTTGACCTCACTGTATGTAAACGAGTGAAGTTTTTTCATATCAGGTTCTTCGTAGGATTTTGCAATTGCTATGTACATGATCATGTCCCAGTTATAATGGGGTTGCTTTATGGAGGCCTTCAGCATATCCAAGGAAACCAAGATATATAGTGCAAAAACTGCCATGTTAATTATTTTTGCCATTGACTTACCTGGTGATAACCATGCTAGCTTAGGGTGCATTAAGGGTGCCCTCATATGGTTTTGTCTAGAACTTTTTTGTCAAGAAATCTAGTATTGTCCACCATGGGCCATTGCCTCCATGCTTCCTAACATGAAAGATGTGGCATTTGTAACTAACCTTTGGACCATTGTCTATGGTTATTTATGTAATAGGGTCCTGTCACTAATTATTATCAAGGATTTTTCTATCAAAGTTACAAGGTGGCCTTTATATTGGATGCACTTATCTAATCTTAGATGCCTATTAAAGGACTAGTATCCATCAGAGGCCTATGGGGACAGATGCCCATATTAGATGTTATAGCAACCGTTGTAGCTTCATGGACTCAAGACCTTTCTCCCACAGGTATCCATAGAAAAAGAAATGCTGCCAATCACAGGAAAAATATTGTGCCTTGGTGCAATTAACACACCGTCATTTACAGTAAGGAAATGAGGAGAAATCTTATAAGAGTGCAAGTCTTATGATTATAGAGTCACCAAAAAGGCCCTCACTAAATTGGAAACTTGCATGATTTCTCGCTTTGCTCGAAATGACAGATTGGGG
>FWWL01002079.1_pt1 | contig 43681 bp, 64 predicted proteins | sample 2228331 | NCBI WGS metagenome assembly FWWL01 (sample SAMEA103939775, study PRJEB20133) | metagenome | reverse complement strand
ACCTTCTCCTTTCTCCCATTAAGGGGTTACTCTATTTCATTGCAACTTATACCCTTTTTGGAATTTGCAGAAAAGATTTTACGCTATCAAAGAAGTTTCTCGCTGCGCTCGAAATGACAGAAGCAGCTAAGCCTTAAATCCAAGAAACAACAAAATAAATGTAGCTTATCCTCTTCGTAAGTGTTCCACTTCGTAAGTGTATCACTAAAATAAGTTAGAAGAGTATATGATTTGACGGGGCAATTCCATCAAAATAGATGCATGTGACACTTAATAATGCCATAAAATTGGAAATCAGAAATCATCCAAATAATAGGCCGAAATCAACCCTGAGATGATTGATAACCATGGGATCTGGGATTTATTCTAAATAAAAAGAGGGACACCCTATGAATATCATAGCAGAGTTTATGGGGGAATTCCTTGGGACATTTGTCCTGGTTCTCTTTGGCTGTGGCTCTGTCGCAACTAGTGTATTATTTGGGGCACATCAGGGCCTGCTTCAAATTGCCATTGTATGGGGCATTGGTGTAACCTTGGCCATATATCTCACAAGGCACCTTTCCTGCGCCCACCTAAACCCAGCGGTTAGTATCTCCATGGTGCTGGGAAGGAGAATGGTACCAAGAAAACTCCCCATTTATCTCTTAGCCCAGTTCATGGGGGCCTTTGTTGCGGGGGTAACTATTTACCTACTTTTCTCCCGCTCCATTGAATCATACGAAATGGCCAAGGGATTAGTTAGGGGAACCCCAGAATCTATTCAAACTGCCAAGATCTTTGGAGAGTTCTATCCAGACCCAGGTTCAGGGGCCAGTGTAACCCTTTCCATAGCTATAGTGGCAGAGGCCTTTGGGACTTTTTTGCTGGTACTATTTATTTTTGGCCTTACAGAGGGTTGCAATGTGGGCAGACCAGATAGCTCTGTTGCACCACTTTTTATTGGCCTTACTGTCACCTCAATAATTTGTCTTATTGGCCCTCTCACCCAGGCTGGCCTAAATCCAGCCAGGGACTTTGGACCAAGAATGGTGGCATGGATGATGGGTTGGGGCAGTGCTGCCTTTCCTGACCAGGTAGGGGGCTTTTTCTTCGTCTACATCATGGGACCTATACTTGGAGGTCTGGGGGCCTCGTTATTATTTGCCCGGGTATTGGAACCTGCCATGGTAAAGAGGTCCCAGGTCTGTCTATGTATGCCCTTGGAGCAGGGGCAAGGTAATCTTCTAAACCCCCAACAAAAACTGGAGGAATAAAATGAAGACCCGTTTGATCTTGGTAGGAGGTTTCCTGGGGGCAGGCAAGACCACTTTATTGCTGGAGGCAGCCAAGAGGACTGAGAAACAAGGATACAAGGTGGGGCTGATCACCAATGACCAAGCCCCTGATCTGGTGGATACAACATTTCTGCAAAAAAGAGGAGTATCAGCAATTACAGAGGTTACAGGAAGCTGCTTTTGTTGTAATTTTCCTGGGCTTGAAGAGGCCATAAGGAAGCTAAGGCAGGATTGGGGGGTTGACCTTATCTTGGCAGAGCCAGTAGGGAGCTGCACTGATCTCTCTGCTACCATTGCCCAGCCAATAAAGGACAAGCTGTTACAAGAAATTACCCTGGCACCGCTCACAGTCCTAGTGGACCCCTTTAGGATAAAGGAGATATTGTGGGAAGGCTTAAGTGGGCTGCACCCCAGTGCCCAATACATATTAAAAAAACAGATGGAAGAGGCAGATATAATTGCCATTAGCAAGGCAGATCTCCTTTCAAGAGATGATCTAGGTGAACTCAAAGAGAAGCTATCCAAAGCTTACTCCAATGCCTTAACAGTTCATTTGAGCAGCATTACAGGGGAAGGAGTTGAAGAGTGGCTGAGGCTAGTTACCGAGGAAAGACCTGCAGGACAAACCTTGGCAACGGTAGACTATGATACATATGCAGAAGGAGAGGCAGTGCTTGGGTGGCTCAATGCCAACATTGAATTGGAAGGAAAAGAGGTTGATTGGAATGCCCTTATAAAAAACCTAATGGAGGGTCTGGCTTCTACATTTGTGGCCAAAGGGCTGGCAGTTGGTCACCTAAAGACAATCATCGTTTCTGAGGAAGATACACTAATAGCAAATCTAACAGGTGATAAACAAACACTGAGTATAAGAGGACATGTTAAGCCTAGCTCAAAGGCAAGGCTCATTCTCAATGCAAGGGTACAAACCACTCCTCAGGACCTTGAAAGAATTGTTAAAGATGAGCTAAAGAGAGTTTATGGTAGTGAGATAAAAGAAAATATAATAGCCTGGTCATGCCTAAGCCCTGGTCGACCTAATCCTACATTTAGATATTTTGAGGTGGTTGAACCCACAGGAATACCCAGGAGCTAAATCAAAAATCATCTGCTAACAAATTAAAAATCATCCAGGGGACTATACTAAGGTCCCAAAAATTATTTATTATCCTGCCACGAAAAAAATGGGAAAAAGATGAGTGTCCTTGTGGAGGTCCTAAGTGAAGGCCAGCATTGCATGCCCTGTGTATACATGGAAAAGCTCGTGTTTGAGGCCTTAAGTTCGGTGCCAGGCATAGACATAAAGGTTATCTATACAAAAGACCCATCAGGCGCAAAACGCTTTAGGGAACTTTCCAAGGCCATGAAAAAGGTTGCCCCGGTTCCTTCAATCTTCATTAATGGAAAACTGGTTTATGACTCAACCCCCAGTGCTGAAGAACTACGGGCCATAGTGAGGGAATATTTAAAGGAGGAGATAGAATGAATAAGCACGTATTAGATGTGTTTCTTACAGACTCTCACCAGTGACTCGCCTGTGTATACATGGCTGAGTTGGTAAGGTCTTTACCCAAGGAAATATTGGAACACGTAGAAATCAGGTATTGGGAGATGCGAAGCAGAGAAGGCATCTCAAAAATGAAGGAGCTAAAAGTGAAAATGCTCCCCGCCCTGGCTATAAACGGGAAGCTCGAATACGAGGCCATAATACCACCTCAAGAAGAATTGATTGCAAAACTGGGCCTATGATTCACAAACGAAAAATCTAGAGCTTAAAAGCCTTTTACAACAAAAAGTACGGCTCTGAAAAATGGATAAGGAAAAATTGCAGCAGTCACCAATTGAAAACGTGATAATACCAGGCCAATATGCACTAAATAATCTTTTCTTAGAGGACGTCATGATAGAGGGTTTTAAATCGTTTTCTGAACCCACTAACATGTCGTTTAAACCTGGTATAAATGTTGTTATTGGAAATAATGGGGTTGGCAAGTCAAATATTCTAGATGCTATTGCCTGGGGACTTGGTGAAAATGATCTCACGAAACTGAGGTGCCGTGACATCAAAGAACTTTTTTTCCAGGGAAGTAGTGAATATTCTCCAGCAAAAACAATAAGAGTCGAACTTTCATTTAGGGACAGGACAGATTCAAAAAGCAGTGCTCTCAAAATACGAAGAGCTCTTGATGTGGAAGGGAACGAGTCTTTTAGTATTAATAATGACGAGATTGAATATTCTGAGTTTATTGAAGAGCTAGCAAAAGTCAATCTGAAAAATGTTACAACCTCCATTATAAGACAGGAAGAAATAAATGATCTGGTTAATTTGTCTTTTTTAGAGAGGCAAGAAAGGATTAAGAATATAATATATGGAATTCATATTGATAATAGTAAGCTAAAGATCATTTCCGACAGATTTGAGCGTTATTTAAATTCACTGGTCCCAAGATTCAACGGCAGGCTAATCTTTGAAGACGACGGCCTTGATGTAGAAGTTTTAATAGGCTCCACTATGAGGCGTAAAATCCATCAAATGAGTGGTGGTGAAAAATCAGTAATAAGCCTTGCTCTGAAAACCGCCATTTTTGAAGAACTGGGCAGCCCGCTGTTCTTACTTGACGAGGTTGAACCTTCACTAGATTATGTAAATCATAAAGGTATTCAGTGGTTTTTAAAACAAATTGCTAAGGAAAGGCAGCTTATTGTTATTACACACTTGAGAGCAACTGTAGAAATTGCTGACACACTACATGGGGTAAGGACCAGACCTGATGGTAGTAGCTTCATGAAATTTTACTTTGTCATGGACAAGCGCCTCTTAAGACTATATAAATGTTGTTAGAGAAGGGTTGCATTGAACTATAGCATGCATTGTAATAATCCATATTTAATTGAATCTGGATCAAGATTCCAGCCAATGAAGGTTATTCTGTTTTGTGGTGCCTTGTTCGCCTGCTCTATCACACCTTTACCACTTATTAGGTTAAAAAAATACATGCCTTCATTGGTATTTAGCCACCCTTTTATCCTGAATACTTCTTTTGAAATGTCCAATAGAAAGTTCTTGATGCATTTGAGCTTGAAGACGCCAATATCTGTATATGAGAAGTGGTTGTATCCTCTGAAACTAAAAGCACTGAGTAGCTGCTCTTCTCCATGATGGTGGTGTTCATTGGCCATTTGAAAAAAGGGAAATGGAGTGGATCCCTTATCCTTAGCAGGTAAAAACACTATCTCTGGGTCGACCTTGGCATGAACTGTAGGGACTACTTGCACTTGATATTCGGAATTGATTTCTCTGATCATGGTGGGGATCCTTGATGGATCCAGGAGATCCACCTTATTCAGCAAGATAAGGTCAGCGAATCTCAACTGGTGGTCAAAAAGAGGACCAAAGATCTCCCTTTGGTCCCAGTATTCTCCATCTAAGAGTGTTATGGTCTTGAACAATGTTGCAAGGCAGAACACAGATGGGTCCGAGAAGAGAGGTATTATGTTGACAGGGTCAGCCAGGCCAGTGCCTTCTATCAAAAGCCACCTTGGGGAAAATCTTTCCACTAAGTCCTGGATGGACCTCTTGAGGTCTCCCTGGATACTACAGCAGATGCATCCACTTGCCAGCTCCACTACATTGGAACCTCTCTCCCTTACCAGCTCAGCATCAACTACCACCGTGCCTATCTCATTTACGAGGACAGCTGTATCTGAGAGATCTGCCTTCCAGGAGAGGACCTCCCTCAAAAAGGTGGTCTTCCCTGACCCTAAAAAACCAGACACCAAAATACAATTGGCCTTTTGTTTTGACATATCATGGACCACTGAAAATGTGTTAAATTTCAATCTAGCCCATACAGAAACCGGTGCCAAGCAAAAACTTTGTTTAAAGGGAGGAAGGCATGACCTTCATAGATTGGGCCACTGATCTTAGCAGGAAGGGTAGCACTGTATCCTTATCAGGTGTCCCTGTTGCAATGCACTGTCACCACTATAATATAAATCTACAGAATATGTTGGAAACCACCCTTGGACCCGATGGTGTGGACCTCATGTATAAGAGCGCAGAAGAATCCGCTTACCTGATGCTCAGAGAGTATTTCAGGCATTACCCAAGGCTGAGATCAAGAAAGTCCAAGATAGAAGTTGCATGTTCCATATATCAAAACTGTGGCCTGGGGATATTATACTTTGTAACCCTAAATGAAAAAGGGGGAAAGGCCTTAAGCAGGTCAAGCCACCATGTCACAGGCTGGCTTGCTAAGCACGGCAGGAGGGATACCCCAGGTTGCCATTTCACAAGGGGGTGGATAGCTGGATTCTGTGCAATGCTATATGGAAGGCCCTTGGGCACCTATAATGTTACCGAGCATACCTGCAAGATGATGAGGGATGAGATATGTACATTTGAAATCAAGGAGGGCTAAGTGGCAATAGACGGCAAGAGAATAATTTCGGCAGTTATGGAAGGGAGTAGGTACAGGGATGCCAAGGGTATAATTCCTCTGTTTGGTGTTTACCTATCCATCTTCTCCACGCAATACTACAATAAATTGTCCTTCGAGTTTGAGTTGTTGATGAAGGATGATAGAATACTAGAAGCCGAAGAGCTTCTGGTCAATGCCGCACAAGAATGCGGGTATGCAACATTTCAAGGGATAAGAATGTCAAAGGAATGGGAGGACATTGTGATTCCCATGATAGAGTCAAGGGAAGATGAAATAGAAGGTTTTATTGCTGTAGCCATTGCCTTTGGTTGGGGACAGCTGGAAAAGATAGAGCTAATTCCCCAAGAGAGGCTGGTGATAAGGGCCAAGGACTCTTATGAGGCAAGGGGATATCTTGATAGGTTTGGGTACTCCAACTCAGGTAAATGTTACATGTTGCGAGGGGTAAGCGCAGCCTTCATGGACCTATTGTACGGTCAGGACTATCCAGAGGGCTGTTTTACGTTCATTGGCAAAGAGGTTAAATGCCTAGCCAAGGGAGACATTTACTGTGAATTTGTTGTTGAGAAATCATACAGAGAAAAACTTAGAGGCCTATAAAGGCCAAATATATTCATGCTGGGAATTCACTGATTGTAATATTGCACTTTGTCCAGCCTTTGGGAAAAAAGAGACCAATTGCTGGCATATCCCAAAGACAAAATGCACAGTCCAACCACTCAAGGCCTCCTTTTTCCAAAAACTACCTTATTGCCTTGAATGCTCATATTTAGATTACAGGGCAGAGGTATATCCTCAAGGAAGAAGTGTATTCCTGGCCACCCAGCTCCAGAACTACACATTCCAGGCATTAAAGAGATTGTATCAAAAAGAAGAGAGCTTTATTGAGATCCTCAACAGAATCCCAGATGGACTCTTCACCACTGATGATCAGTTCAGGATAACCTATTTTAACCCTGCTGCCGAAAGGATCACGGGATTTTCTGCCTATGATGCAGTGGGCATGTATTGTAAAGATGTATTTAAAAATAAGGCCTGCGAAAGGTCCTGCGCCCTAAGGGAGGCTGTAACCCTGGGCAAAGATGTACTAAATCGTGAATACGAGATTCTAAATATTTACGGTCAAACAATACCCATAATATGCTCTACATCTCCGTTTAAAGACAAGTCAGGAAATATTTTAGGGGGCCTAGAAATATTTAAAGATGTGAGTCAGATCAAAAATTTACAAAGAGACATTGAGTACAGTGAAAATAGATTCAGAAGACTTTTTGAAGATAGTCACGATATGATTTTCATAAGTACTCCGGATGGCAAGTTGATAGATTTAAATACAGCAGGGGTGAAACTTTTAGGATATAGAAGTAAGTCGGAACTCCTGAATATTGAATCAGTGGATAGACTTTATCTAAGACCAGAAGATAGGCGTATACTAAATGATATAATGACATCCAAAGGTGAGATAAAAGATTTTGAAACTGTTCTAAAAAGGAGAGATGGAGCTCATATACATGTATTGATCTCTGCAAAAAAAACCAAAGACTATAAGTCGGGAGAAGTTCAATACGAAGGAATAATTAAAGATATTAGCAAAAGAAAATTAATAGAGGAATCTTTAAGGAGGAGAAATCTTGAACTATCGATAATAAATTCTATAGCAGTTGCAATGAATCATGTAATGGATATAAACTATATATTAGATGTAACACTTGAGAATGTTCTAAAACTTTTCAAGCTTGATAGTGGTGCCATCTTTCTCCTTAATAATGATAGAAAGAATTTTCAATTGGCTTCAGCAAAGGGGATCTTTAAAAAGTTTATGAATTGCAATTTGGAGTTAATATTCAAAGACAACCTATTATATGATTCTTTGTTTAAAGAAGAGATTCTTCTGCCACCTTCTCCAGCCTTTCCACCATTTTCCGTGGCCTTAGCAAGTGATGAAGATCAGATGTTGTTGACAAAATGTTTTTTGATTTCGTTTAAGGCAAAAGGGATTGGCATGTTTGCATTTGACAGCAAAAGCAAGGGTTTTTTTGGAAAACACGAAATATATCTTATGGGTTCCATAGGCAACTTTTTAGGTGGAGCCATTGAAAACGTGAGGCTCTTGAGGGATATTAAAGTGCAGCAGGAACAACTGAGGCATTTGACAAAGAAACTCTTTCAGACCCAAGAGGAAGAGAGGAGGAGGATTGCCCGGGAGTTACACGATGAGGCAGGACAGTCTCTTACTGCTATCAATCTTGCCTTGGAGGGCCTGGGAAGACTTATACCTGAACATGAGAAGGAGATATTTGATGAAATATATGAGATAAGGAGAATGCTTCAGAGGGCCTCTGCAGAGATAAGGAATCTTTCTTACAGGCTTCACCCTACCCTACTCACAGATCTTGGCTTGGAACCAGCTCTTCGCTCGTATTTTAGACAAGTAAGTGAAAGAACCGGGATAAGGATCAGCTTTAGAATGGTGGGATTTACTGAAAGGCTAGACAGGGAGCTGGAAACCACCTTGTATCGCCTTGCCCAGGAAGCCCTTACTAATACTATAAAGCATTCAGGTGCGGAGAATTTCAGCCTTTCTATCATTAAAAGTTATCCAAATATTATATTTTCAGCAGAAGATGATGGGATAGGTTTTGACACGGAATCCATGGAGAAGAACCCAAATTCCCTTGGTTTGGTGGGTATGAGGGAGCGGGTGTTGCTCTTGGGAGGGACCTTTGTGATTCGCTCCCAACCAATGGTAGGGACCAAAATAAGGATAGAGATACCCGTGCGTGGAGGTTAGATTATGGGCACAAAGATAAGGGTCCTTATTGCAGAGGACCACACTATTGTCAGGCAGGGAATTGCCAAGCTCTTGGAAGAACAAAAGAATATACAGGTGGTAGGAGAGGCTATAAATGGTAAGATGGCAGTGGAAAAGGCCTTGGAGTTAAAGCCCGACGTAATCATCATGGATATTGCAATGCCAATCTTGAACGGTATAGAAGCTACAAAAAGGATAAGGAAACTGCTTCCTGAGTCCAAGGTAATTATTTTATCTATGTATAGTCACGAACATTATATCCACGAACTTTTAGAAACAGGAGTTTCAGGATATCTTTTAAAAGACTCCAGCGGCAGGGATATTGTAAATGCCATATATGCAGCAATGAAAAACGAAACATACCTCAGCCCCGGTATCTCCAAGGTAGTGGTGGAAAATTATCTTTCACCTCACAAGAGGCAGTCTAGGGAAGAAAGATACAAGAGTCTCTCTGACAGAGAAAGGGAAATCTTTCAGTTGATTGCTGAGGGCCACTCTACGAAACAGATTGCCGATCTCTTGTGCATAAGCGTCAGTACTGTTAAGTCACACAGGGCCAATATAATGGAAAAACTAGGAATAGATTCTATCACCAAGTTGGTCAAATATGCCTTCCAACTGGGCCTCGTGGATAAGGACATGATCTAACAAAAGTACCTAGTTCCTCAAACCCTGAAGGCTTAAGCGACCCAAGGCAATACATTTCTCTCAGGAAATAGCTGCTAAGAAGTATCAACTGTTTCTCCTCTTAGATTCCTCCTTTTGGAAAAAAAATATCATCTTTGGGACTATGGTAAGGCACCCATGAATTGCTCTAAGCTTTCAATCTAAGTGTATATCTCACCTATTTAAAGCCATAAGAGGAGGCGCCAATGTTTCGTTTTTCAACACCCCAAAGGCTGGGGCAGATTGGAAAGGTGAAAGTTGGGGGTCAACCTGGGGAATATCCCACGGTAGTGATATCCTCTATCTTTCAAAAGGGGGACAAGGTATTTGAGGGCAAGAGGAAGGAGGGGTTTAATGAGAAGAGGGCGGAAGAGCTTTTAAGGACTCAAGATAGGTTGAGTGAGGAGACTGGGGTACCTGGGATGGCAGACATTGTGGCCAATACAGGGCAGGAATTCAGGCTATACATAGACTTTGTGACCTCTGTGAGCGAGATGCCTTTTTGTATAGATGCCTGGGTGATGAAACCCAAGCTGGAGGGTGCTGCTTATTGTGCTGAGAAGGGACTTTTGGACCGAATGTTCTACAATTCCCTCACTGTGTGGGAACAGGATATAGAGACCGAGATTAAGGAGATATATCAGATTGGGGTGAAACATGTGTTGCTGGTGGCCTATGACCCTGCGGATCAGATGCCTACGGGGAGGATAACCGGGACACAAAGGCTTTTGGATGCCATAGACAGGGTTGGGGCCAAGTTTGAGACCATCATGGTGGACACCTCAGTAATGAATGGTCCAGCCACTGCCTTCTGCAGCGTAGCCAACAGGATGATCAAGGAGAAATGGGGATTTCCTGTGGGTAGTGCGCCCTCCAACGGGTCATACATGTGGAAGGCGGCCAGGGAGAAATGGGATTTCAAGGGTTGGGCGGCTGCTGATAGTGCCTTAGAGGCCCTGGCATCATTCATGTATCATGATCTGATCTTTTCTGGTCCCATGGCCGGGGCACCCAGGATATTTCCTGCTGTGGCATTGGCAGATGCCTTTTTAGCAACTTTAGTGTTTGCAGAGACCAAGGAGCTACCCAAGGATGGGAATCATCCTTTGTATAAGCTGTTTCCAGAGTTTGTGGAGCAACTCAAGTCCATATGAAAGGAGATGTAGATGGGAGAACTAACACCTAAGGAAAGGGTATTGAGGTTACTGAGAAAAGAGCCCATAGACACCATGCCGTTTTTCAGTGGGATGGGGATGGTGGTGATGCCTGGGATACAGAAGGTGGGGTGTAAATTTGCCCAGGTTCACACCGATGCAACTAGGATGGCCATGTCTGCCATATGGTCTTCCAGGCTGATGGGTTTTGACTGTGTGGTAATCCCCTATGATATGACCATGGAATCTGAGGCCATGGGGAATCAGATAAGCCTGTATGAGGACTCGGAAGACATTTTATATCCCACCATACCCCATAAGAGATGGAAGGACATGGATGAGGTGGAGATACCTGAGAAGATATGGGAGAAAGGCAGGCTTCCATTAATACCCAAGGCCATAAAGATCATAAAGGAGGAGGCCCCTGAGCTGCCCATAGGTTGCTGGCAATTGGGGCCATTTACCCAGGCAGGGCAGATCCTGGAACTGGACATGATCTTGAAGGCGGTCTTCAAGGAGAAGAAAAAGGTGGAACAGCTATTGGACAAGCTTACAGACATGATCATAGAACTGGGCAAGTGGCTTCAGGCCTCGGGGTGTGACTACATCACATTGAGGGAGCCAGGGGTGGCAGCAGACCTCTTGAGCCCCAGGACCTTTAAGGAACTCATCCAACCAAGGCTTACTAGGATAATAGACGCCTGGAAGTCTCCAAAACTTTTGCACATCTGTGGTCAGACAGATCCCTTAATCGAGATGATGGCCCAGTGCCATGCCGATGGCCTTACAGTGGATATCAAGAATAATATAAAGGAGTCCAGGAAGAAGCTTGGAAATGATGTGTTGCTCATGGGTAACCTGGATACCTACAAGATTACCTGTGATCCATCCACCACCAAAGAACAGGCCATAGAGGCCATTAAGTGGACCATTGACAATGGAGTGGACGCCGTTATGCCTGGCTGCGACCTATGGCCAGCCATCGTGGAAGAAAATATGAAGGCCTGTGTGGACACCACCCATGAATATGGCCGAAAACCAAGCCCAGCAGTGGGCAGACTATAATAGAAAGGAGAAGACAATGACCACAAAAGAAGAACTGCTTCAATTACTCAAAGATGGGGTGATCAATTACAATGAAGAACAGGTAAAGGAGGCTGCCACAAAGGCTGTAGAGCTTGGGTATCCAGCTCTGGAGATGATCATGGATGGTCTAGCAGCTGGCATGGAGGTGGTGGGGGAGCTCTACGAAAAGAATGAATATTTCGTGCCTGAGGTCCTCATGTGTGCCGATGCCCTTTATGCAGGTCTGGATATCTTGAGGCCCCATGTCCCCAAGCAAGAATCAGGGGTTGTGGCCCAAGTGGTTATAGGGACAGTGCAGGGAGACGTGCATGACATCGGGAAGAACCTGGTGAAGATGATGTTTGATGTGGCTGGTTGGCAGGTCCATGACCTTGGGAGGGACGTACCATTGGAGAAGTTTGTGGAAGAGCAACTTAGAACTGATGCAGAAGTGGTTGCAATGTCAGCCATGATGACCACCACCATGTTGGGAATGAAAAAAGTAATAAAGATGATCAAGGAAAAGAATCCCAACGTAGCCATTATGCTGGGTGGGGCACCTGTAACTAAAGACGTGGCTAAGCTGTTTGGCGCAGATGGTTATGCTGAATCAGCAGGTAACGCTGTCCAGGAGGCAATCAAGATGATTGGAAGACTCAGGGAGTACCAAAAAACTGGTGCAGAAGCCCTATCTCAGTAAGACCGGAGGTTATCCGCATGGACAACAAGGCCAAGGTGATATTCCAGCCATCTGGGAGGCGAGGGGAGGTACCCAAGGATATAACGTTGATAGAGGCCTCCAGGTTGCTGGGAGTGGATATAGAGGCACTTTGTGGGGAGAAGAAAAAGTGTGGGAAGTGCAAGGTAAGGATTGAGGAAGGATTCTTTGAGAAGTTTGGGATCAGGTCCTCAATGGAGCATGTCACTCCTTGGCAAGAGGAGGAAGAGAAGTTTGTAAGCTCAAAGGAGAAGGCTGAAGGTTACAGACTTGCCTGCTGTGCCAAGGTATTGGGCGATGTGTTGGTATTTGTGCCTGAGGAGTCCAGGGCTGGGAAACAGGTGGTGAGCAAGGCAGCCAGGCCTATTAATGTGGCCTGGGATCCTGCTGTGAAGCTCTATTATGTGGAGGTGGAGCCACCTACCTTTGAGGAGCCCACTGGGGACTTTGAAAGGATCTGCAGGGAACTAGAGAGACGATATGGGCTAAAGGACCTGAATATAGACCTTTTGGCATTGAGGGAGCTACCCACGGCTCTCAGGAATGGGAAGTGGTCAGTGACAGTAAGTGTTTGGAATGACAAAGAGATTATAAGGGTGAGGCCTGGTAAACACGAGGAGTATTATGGCCTGGCCATAGACGTGGGCACCACCACTGTGGCTGCGTACTTTTGTAACATGAGAACAATGGAAGTGATAGACACTGTGTCCCTTATGAACCCCCAGGTGAAATATGGGGAAGATGTCATGGCCAGGATCACTTATCACATGACCACAGAGGGTGGTTTAAAGAGGATGAGTGATGACATTATAGAAGGCCTAAACTGGTGCATAGACCAGGCCATTGCCAACACCCACCCGCCTAAGAAGAAGGTGAAAAAGGAGGTGGACGGCCAGGTTATAGAGGAAATGGTGGAGGCCCCTGAAGAGGGGAGGACATATCTTAGGTTAAAGAGGGAGGACATAGAGGATCTAACAATCTGTGGAAACACTGCAATGCACCATATCCTGCTCCAGCTAAACCCTGAGTTTGTGGGTTTGGCGCCCTTTCCTCCTGTGATCCACCGCAGTCTGGATATAAAGGCCAGGGATTTAGGGATAAAGATAAATCCCTCTGCCTACGTGTTCGTGTTGCCCAATGAGGCTGGCTTTGTGGGTGCTGATAATGTGGGGGTCTTGATAGCGGAGGAGCCATACAACAGTGAGGAGATCCAGTTGATAATAGACATAGGGACAAACGGTGAGCTGGTGCTGGGCAACAAGAAAAAACTGATCTCCTCTTCTTGTGCCACTGGCCCTGCCTTGGAAGGGGCGCAGATACTATTTGGTATGAGGGCAGCCCCTGGTGCTATTGAGAGGATCAAGATAGATCCTGAGACCCACGAGGTGGACTACAAGGTGATAGGGAGGGATGCCTGGAGGAGTTATTCAGAGCCCCATGAGATGAAGGCAAAGGGCATATGTGGCTCTGGGATCCTAGATCTATTGGCAGAACTCTATAGGGCAGGGATAATAACCAAGAGCGGGGTGTTTAACAAGGTTCAAAAGTCCAAGAGATTCAGAAAGAGCCCCGAGAACGGGCAACCTGAGTTTGTCCTTGCCTGGGCAGAGGAGACCTCCATTGGGAAGGACATAGTAGTGACCCAAAGGGACATAAGGCAGATTCAGCTAGCCAAAGGGGCATTGCACGCAGGGTGCAAGCTCATGATGAAGCGAATGAATGTGGATAAGGTGGACAAGGTAAAAATAGCAGGGGCCTTTGGTACCCATGTGGACAGGCAAAAGGCACTTATTATGGGGCTCTTCCCCGACTGTGAGATAGAAAAGATCATCTCTGTGGGAAACGCTGCCGGAGATGGTTGCAGAATGGCCCTCTTAAACAAAGGAAAGAGAGACGAGGCAAACTGGGTCTCAAGAAATGTGGAATACATCGAACTCACAGTGGAAGGTGATTTCCAGAAGGAGTTCATGGAGGCCATGCAGATACCGCACATGAAAGACCCATTCCCTCACCTTGAGGGCCTTGTACCCCCAGAGATACTAAACCAAAAATGACCCTGGGGGACACTAGAGAAACCAAGGTAGGGCTCAAGGTAGAACCAGGGATCTGCGGGTTTTCCTGTGAGGTCCAAGCCAGTCAGGTGGCGAGGGATAAAGTGAAGATAGAGGTCAAGGATAGCCAGTGTGCTCAGATAAAAAAACTACAGGGTGAGATCTCTATTTTGGAAATGAAAGATATCTTTGTCCCTCCTCATAAGAACAATGTCTTTATAATGGCAGCCAAGGCCAGATGCCATGCAAGCTGCCTGGTTCCGGTGGCCATATTAAAGGCAGCTGAAGTAGCCCTTGGACTTGCCCTGCCAAAGGATGCGAAGATAGAGGTAAATCAAAGTGACAAAGGTGGTGTCCTTTAAAAGGGAGTCCAAACCCTTTAGTGAGGCCTTGCTCCGTGAACTAAAGGCCAAGGGTCACCAGTTTGGATTAGAGGATATCCTGGTCATCTCCACAGGTAAGATACTGGTTTCCAAATGGGTGGCCCTCAAATGTAGATATGGGTGCTCCAGATATAACACAAGTTGGTGTTGTCCACCTGCCACCCCTGATACAGAAGAGGTAAAGGCCATATTAAAAGAATACGAAAAGGCATTGATATTAATAGGCAGGCAACAGTCTCCCACCTTTTATAAGGGGGATGGGAAAACCAGGCTGAGGCAGATCCAATGCTGGAAAGGTACGGTGGCCTTGGAGAGGTTTTTGTTTTTGGAAGGATACTATAAGGCCTTTGGTCTAGTAGGAGAGACCTGTGTGCTCTGCAAAGAATGTTCCTATCCCTCCCTTTGCAAGTTCCCCCAAGAACGCAGACCCACAGTGGAATCATTTTCCATTGACATGATCGGCACTGTGCAGGGCATTGGGATGAGGCCAGAGGTAGCAAGGGATTTGAGACAATCCTTTAGTTACTTTGGTTTGATCCTTCTCCATTAGGGCTGTTGCCTGCTTTAATTTCTAAGAAAGGGGGTGAGTCTTTAGAGCAGAGCAAAATTGACTAGGGCGCAAAATTTAGAACACCTTTAAAGGAAAGGAGGAATCTATGGCCAAGCAGCTCTTAATTGATGCCTATAGGGGAAAAAGGACCCCCACAGTCCCATGGGTACCCTATGCTGGGGTCCATTGCGCCTACGTAATTGGCGAGCCTGCGGACAAGTACCTTCAGAATCCTGAGATCTTGGCAAAAGGCGTTGTCACCACAGCAAAGAGGTATAAGGCCGATGGTATCCCACTCCTGTTTGACCTTTCTGTGGAGGCCAATGCAGTGGGGTGCGAATTAAAGTGGTGGCCAGATAATGTGCCATCTGTGGTCACACACCCTTGCGCAAAGCTGACCCCTGAGGAGGCAGGTCTAAAGCTACCCACAAAGGAATCCGGAAGATGGCCAGTCATATTTGAGGCAGCCAGGTTAGCAAAGCCAGGCTTGGACGAACTGGACTGTGTGATGATGGGTCTTTTATGCGGCCCTTTAACCCTTGCCTCCCACCTTGCAGGTGTGAGGATATTTACAGATGTTTATAAAAACAAGGATTTTGCCCACAAAGTAATCAAATTTGCTGGAGATGTGGGTGCTATATCTGCAAGATTTTATGCAGAGATGGGTTGCGAGATTATAGCCATAGTGGACCCAGTGGCAAGCCAGATCAGGCCTGAAACATTCAGGGAATTCGTGACTCCCTATGCCCAGCCTGCAATAAAGGTAATCCATGATGCAGGATTGACTTCCTCATTTTTTATCTGCGGTGACTGTACAAAGGTCTTGGAAGAGGTGTGTAAGATAGGCACCCATGGCTTTGCCATTGATGAGCAGCTCAACATGAACTTTGTAAGAGACATGGCCAGGAAATACGGGTTAGGCTTTGGCGGTAATCTCAAGCTGACCCTTGCCTTGAGCCTGGGCCTACTCTCCCCACGGGAAGATGCCATAGTCAGCCTAGCAGCAGGCGGTCAAATAGGCTATACATTTGCCCCTGGCTGAGACATGCCCTACGATGTTCCGTTGGAACATGTGGACCAAGCTTATGAGGCCAAGGCCTGGTACGAAGAGTACTATGCCAAATACCCTGATTCTTGGTAATTGGGGAGGTGTGTTATGAGTACAGAGGCCAAAATACACATAGATATATTGACCTTGGACAGTGTCCAGTGTGCAGCCTGTGGTTATATGACAGAGGCAATAGCTGCCCTTCCTCAGGATATACAGGACATGATTGAATACAAGGAATGGTCAATTAAGAATAAAGAGGGCATTGGAAAATTCTTGGAATTGAAAGGCAAGGTCCTTCCCACTATCTGCATTGAAAGGGATCTGGTCTTTCAAAGCATAATCCCCCAATACGAAGAGCTCATAGATGAAATGGCAAAAAGAGCCCCTACTCCTGAGATGAGGGAAAGGCTTCTGTCTTTACGGGAGAAGGGTTTCGAGTTTGATAAGATCCAAGAAAACCTGGCCAGGGCAGGAGCAGGTATGAAGACCAGGAAAGACTCTGCTTAGAATATAAGGGGCCGTCTGGCCCCTTAGGGGGTTTTTATGGACCAGATACATCTGGAACTAATATACCAAGGAGACCATTGCCCAAGTTGTTACTATATGGCCGAGGCAGTGGAACAGGTGTTGGGCAAGTTTGGTAGATGGGTGAAATATACGAAGGTGGAATTTATGAAGAGTAAGGCCCATGCTAAAAGGTTCTATGAGCTTTCGGTCTCACTGTATGGGGAGGAGGTCTTAAAAAACAGGCTTAGGTGCGCGCCCATCCCATCCTTATTCATCAATGGGCAATTGGTATTTGACATGATACCCACCAGGGATGAACTGGAACAGGCATTAGAAATGGCCATTATTAAGGCTAGTAAAAGGGGGCCTGGCAGTGCCTAGCTTGGCGGATCTGGAACGCTTAAAGGAAATCTTATTAATTTATGAGCTACCCAGGCAAGACCTGGCCCTCTTTGGGGTCTTGTGCCCACTGTGTGGCAAGACGGACAGGATAAGGCAGGTGGAGTTGCCCCATCAGGTCAAGGAATACCATGATATTCCTAGGGACGTGGCCGAATTCTACACTTACATATACTCTGCATGCATAAACAATGAACAAGTTATGGCAGTTTGCAAATTCTGCAATACACCCCTTAGTCTAGATCAGAAAGGGATGAAGGCCCATTGGCTTGTGGATCCCTCAATGATAAGGGAGGAGTCCAATGAAGATTGAGGTGCTGGGCGCTGGTTGCCAAAAGTGTGAGGAACTATATGAAAATGTGAAAGATGCCTTAAAGGAACTGAAAGCAGATGTTAAATTAGAAAAGATTAATGATGTCACATACTTTGCAAAGCTGGGGGTATTTATGACCCCAGCCCTAGTAATAAATGGAAAGGTGGTTTCCATTGGGAGAAGTTTAAGCAAAGATGAGATCTTACAAAAAATACAGGAGTGCTCCTAATGGGCTCCAAGACATATGTGTATCTATTGACTGGTTTCCTTGGTGCAGGCAAGACCACCCTGTTAAATAGAATTTTAAAAGTTTTCCCCAAAGATAAGAAACTCGCAATCCTAATGAATGAATTTGGAGAGATTGGCATAGATGGTACCCTTGTGGAAGGTGATGAGATTGATATGATCGAGATCAGCAGGGGTTCTATATTTTGCGTGTGCGTAAAGTCCGATTTCATCAAGGGATTATATGAGTTAGGGCAAAAGATACAGCCCGATGTGCTTCTCATAGAGTCCACGGGAGTTGCGAACCCCACTGACCTTAAAAGAGATCTAAAGCTTCCTGTATTTAAGGATAGATACGAATTGAAAGAACAATTTTGTATAATAGATGCACAACATTTTTTGGATGCCTATGGTGCATACACTGCCTTGGATAAACAAATACAATCTTCCACTGTGTTCATAATAAACAAAGTGGAAAGTGCCACACCTCAGGCCATAAGCAGAATCAAAGAGATAATCCTTGCCTTCAATCCCAGTCCAAGGATCTACGAAACCTCTTATTGCGATGTACCCATAGGGGAGTTCTTCCCCTTTGAGCTATTGCCAGACCAGGAGCCCTCCCAGTATGAACTGCCAGAACTTACAGACCAAGAACTGGAGAGGATAGTGGAGGAAAGTATTTCCAGTCCTGGCCCAGATGCTACACCCCCTGATCCCATGCTGAGCTACACCATGAAATGGGAGGGCCATGACCTAAAAGATGTAAGAGAGCTTGCGATGGAGCTCCCAAAAGACCTTCCAAGGGCAAAGGGATTCTTTAAGGTAAATGACAAGATATATCTCCTCAACTTTGTAATGGGGGATTGGACATTGGAGGAATACCCAATGCCCAGTGGCAAGAAATTCTACCCCAATATCCTGGTATTGATAGGCAGGCCTGAATTACAAGACAGGCTCCTGGAAATAGGGCCTAAACACTCTTTTATGCTCACAGGCACGGTAATGCCCTTTGAAAGAGTCACAATTAGCAGGTAGGTTGTAAGGACTTGAATAACCTATGGGACTTGGCAATTATTGGGACTGGCCCTGCAGGGCTATCAGCAGCCATATACGCCCAGAGGTATGGGCTTAGGACCATAGTCTTTGGGGACACCCCAGGGGGAAGGCTTTCCATTATAGAAAAGATAGAAAACTACCCAGGATTCCCTGAAGGTACCACAGGTCCATCCCTTGGCCTCTCCATGTTCTCCCAGGCCCAGAAACAAGGTGCCCATTTCACAATGACCATGGTGGTTGCCCTAACCAGGAAAGGTGAACACTTTTATATAAGAGATTCCTTGGACAATACCTTTTATTCAAAGACGGCTATATTAGCCTGCGGCCTTGTCCCCAGCTTTAAGGGAGTCCCACTCACTAATAAAAAAGGCATTTACCTCTGTGCAACCTGCGATGGTCCAATGTTTAGGGGAAAGGATGCCAGTTTAGCAGTGATTGGCGGGGGGAATACAGCAGGGGCTCAGGTATTACAGCTTGCCAATGTGGCCTCTCAAGTACATCTCCTTTACAGGGGCGCCCAACTAAAGATGGAAAGGGCCACTTTAAATAAAATAACCAAGATGACAAAGGTTAAGATATGGACAAATGTGGATATAAAAGAGTTTTTAGGGGACGATTCAATTACAGGGATCAAGTTCATTATTAATGGTGAAAAGGAGGAACAAATAGAAGTGAGTGGGGTATTCCTGGCTGTGGGCTGGGAAACAAGGCTTTCCTTTATAGAGTTGGATCTCCATAAAAGCCCAGATGGCTACATCCTTACTGACAACTCATTAATGACCAATGTGCCTGGGCTTTTTGCAGCAGGGGATGTGCGGGATACAGACCTAAGGCAGGTGATAAGTGCCTGTGCCGATGGAGCAAGGGCTGCGAAGTCTGCCTTGGAGTACATTTCTAACTTTTTCTGAAGCCACCAGCTGGATTTTCAGGACTCAATGGACTTACCCAGGTAAGGGCCACGTTACTGCAATCTTTCAAAGATGTCAGTAGTGGAGGCCTTTTTAGCCAAAGGGGCAGCTCAGGGTCAAAGGTATTTGGAAATGGCGCTCAAAACTTAAAGGCTAGGTTTATTTAGCTAGAGCTCTCAGGGCCATGATCGGAATTAGCAAATAAATCCTTGACACAGCCATCCCCGCAGGCATATTCATATATCACTTTGTGGTGGGTCCCTTAGCCTTGGGGTTTAACCCTTTATCACACCAAGGGGCCTGAGCCTGGCCACCTTGGTGGCAAGTTGGGCCTTGTGAACAACCTCCACTACTTTGGAGACATCTTTATAGGCATCGGGGAGTTCCTCTTTTAGGGTGGATTTTCCCCTGGACATGACAATGATACCTTGGTCTTCCAGCTCCCTGTTTATGGCCCTGCCTTTGGCCACCCGAGTGGCCTCGGCTCGGCTCAGGACCCTGCCGGCACCATGGCAGGTGGAGGCAAAACTCTCCCTGGCGGCACCAGGGGCACCAACCAGTACAAAGGATTGCGTGCCCATATCTCCAGGGATAAGCACAGGCTGGCCTACTTCTTTGTACGCTGTGGGCAATAGCTCATGGCCAGGTGGCAAGGCTCTGGTGGCACCCTTTCGGTGCACACACACCCTGATCTTTCTGTTACCCAGTTCATGGGTCTCGATCTTTGCTATGTTGTGGCATACGTCGTAGAGGAGTTTAAACCCTAGTTCCCTTGGGCTAAGGTTTAAGGCCTTTAAGATGGTATTCCTTGTGATATCCATCAGTATCTGGCGATTGGCCCAGGCATAGTTGGCAGCACAGGCCATGGCTGCCAGGTATTGCCTGCCCAGATCTGAGTTAATATATGCACAGGCAAGTTGCCTGTCTGGTAGGTCAAAGAGATCAAGCCTGCTCATTGATTTTAAAAAGTCGTCGCATATCTGGTGACCAAAGCCTCTGGAACCTGAGTGGATGAGGATGGTGAGCTGGCCTTTAAACAGGCCAAAGGCTCGTGCCGCTCTTTCATGGAATATCTCTTCTACCTCGCCCACTTCCAGGAAGTGGTTGCCAGAACCCAAGGTGCCCAATTGGTCCAGGCCCCTTTCTATGGCTCTTCCAGATAGGGCCTCAGGGTCTGCCCCAGCAATGGCACCATTGTCCTCTGTGTGGAGGAGGTCCTCCTCTGAGCCATAACCGTTCTTAACTGCCCAGGCAGCTCCTTCCACAGAGACCTTAAAGAGCTCTTTTTTATTTAGTTTTATAGCTCCTGTGGATCCAACTCCACAGGGTACATTCTTAAACAAGGAGGCAACCAGGTCTTTCATGTGCTGTCTTACTTCCTGTGCCACAACATTTGTGGTCATGAGTCTGCATCCACAGTTTATATCGTATCCCACACCACCTGGGGATACTACGCCTTCTTCCATATCAAAGGCGGCCACTCCCCCTATGGGGAATCCATAGCCCCAGTGGATATCCGGCATGGCCAAGGAACGAAATACTATGCCTGGGAGTGTGGCAACATTGGCGACCTGTTTTAGGCTCTCATCCTTCTTGATCTGTTCCATGAGCTCATCACTGGCATACACAAGGCCATCCACCCTCATGGCCCCTTTTCGGGGTATCAGCCACCGGCAATCATCAAGTCTCTTTACCTCTATGTCCATATTAAAGCCTCCCCTATACGTCAAAGATTATGGCAGCCTCCCAGTGGTCCCCTGCCTCTTCCACCCTGGCCATATGATAGGTAACTGCCTTGATGTCACACTGGATCTCATGAATACCTGGGCTATAAGGAATGGTTATTATCTTGGCAGCAAGAACCTGAGACCCTATCTGAATATCCTGGATACCTGTATAAACAAGTCCTTTACCCTCAAAGAGGTAGAGGACCTCTCCCAGCCATCTTACCATAAGGTCAACAAGGTCCATACCCTCTATGGATATATCTTGTATCTCTTTCTCTCCTTGCCTTGGGAAGCCCTTTCCCAGTATGATCTCCATCATGGCAAGGGGGGCAAAGGCAAAGAGGGATTCTTTACTCTGGGCTGCCACCAGCATGCCCATGTCTGCTGTATGGTCTATGAGTTTATATTCCACTTAAGCCACCCCAATAGATCTAAGGGAATTTTAATATCAAAGAAAACCACTGTCAAAACTGCACCAAGAAGGAGGAAAACACAATGAAGTGCGCCTTTTGCAAGACTGATCTTGCCTTGGACAATCAGATTGGAAGGGCCGATACCTGCCCATCTTGCGGAAAGTTCTTAAGATGCTGCAAACAATGCCAGTTCTATGACCCTAGGTCATACAACGAGTGCAGAGAGGTAATGGCAGACAGGATATTGGACAAGGAAAGGTCTAACTTCTGTGAGTATTTTAAGCCAAGGGGCGGAGAGGATCAAAGGGAGATACAAGTGCAGGAGGCAAAAAAGAAACTGGAGGCCCTTTTTAAAAAATAGCCCCTCTGTGATGAAGAGGGAGTGGGATGGAGAAACCTGTTAAAGGAGGTTCCTCATCTCCATCTTACGATCATGGAAGGCAGCATGATGAGATGCCCTTTATCCAGAAACCTGGCTTAGGTTCTCATTAAGCTTTGTATCAGGACAAAAAACAAATAAAATCCTGTAATGGATAGTTCTAAAATGCTTGGGCCAAAAGGCATCATCAAAAACTTGAGGACCTAAGGCAGTCCCATGGCAAGGGGTGACACAATCTTTGACCTTAGCCTTGCAAGGACGTACTATGAGGCCTTTCATAGAGTTTTTTCCCATTACCTGGACCACCCCTTAAAGGAGCTTCTGATCCCGTTTTTAAAGGAACAGACCAGGCCCAGGATCTTGGAGATAGGCTGTGGAAACGGTGATAGAATATTGTTGTTGAGGTCCTTGGGCTTTTCCATCACTGGGGTGGATATATCTTCTGAGATGGTGGAGCTGGCAGGTTCAAGGGTGGGCAAGGCCTTTGTAACCCAATGCGATGCCAAGGAATTAGAATTTCAGGACAATGAATTCGACATTAGCCTGCTCCTAAATACCCTGGAGTTTGTCTGCGACCCCGTGGCAGTATTAAGGGAGGCAGCAAGGGTCTCGAGACGAAAGGTAATTGTTGCATGTTTTAACTCATTTTCCACCATGGGGCTAAAGGCAATGCTCTGGAGACTAATTGGGCATGGGGCCTTTTCAACCATGAGGACCTATACACACCTTCAATTGAGCGCCCTTATAAAGAAGGCCATGGGCAGGGTCCTAAAGACTTATATCTCTCCTTACAATGAGATGTTTCCCCCCATTTTTTTCTTCCTGATATCCTTGAAGCTTGAGGCCTTGGCCCTTATGGAACCCCTTAAAGAAGGGCTTAGGTCTGATACAAGGCTCGCAAACGGCCTTGTAGGCTCAATAAAGAGAGGAGATATCAATGATGAAAGAGGCATATCTCTATGAGAGGCTTGAAGAAGGAAAGGTGAAGTGTCACCTCTGTGCCCATGAATGCCTAATTAGGGAAGGGGCAAGGGGTATCTGCCAGGTAAGGGAGAACAAGGATGGAAGGCTTTACAGCCTGGTCTATAACAGAGTGATTGCAGCAAGGCCAGACCCCATAGAAAAAAAACCTCTCTTTCACTTCCTTCCAGGTTCTGTATCATATTCCATTGCCACAGTGGGCTGCAATTTCAGGTGTAAACATTGCCAGAACGCAGACATAAGTCAAATGCCCAAGGATAATGGCATAATACAAGGGAGACACATGTCCCCAGAGGATGTGGTAAAAGCGGCACTGGACTCCAGATCCAGTTCCATTTCCTACACCTACACCGAGCCCACCATATATTTTGAGCTTGCCTTGGACACCAGCCTCCTTGCAGTGGAAAAGGGATTGAAAAACGTGTTTGTCACCAATGGTTATATGACAAAGGAATGCCTCAAAAAGATATATCCCAATCTCCATGCTGCCAATGTGGATTTAAAGTCCTTCTCCAATGAATTCTACAAAGACATCTGTGGTGCTAGACTAAAACCCGTGTTGGATTCCATTAAAAATATGAAAGAAATGGACATATGGGTTGAGGTTACCACCCTTCTGATACCGGGACTTAACGACTCTCCCAAGGAACTGGAGGAAATAGCAAGGTTCCTTGTGGAGATAGACTCGTCTATACCATGGCATGTCACCAGATTCCATCCCGATTATAAGTTAACGGACAGGGGGCCCACCCCTATCTCCACACTGGCCATGGCAAGGGATATAGGATACGGCCAGGGCCTGAAGTTTGTCTATACAGGAAACGTCCCTGGAGAAAAAAGTGAGAACACATATTGTCCCTCTTGCAACACAGAGCTCATAGAGAGGTTCGGCTTTTACGTGACCAAGAACAGATTGAAAAATGGTTCCTGCCCAACCTGTGGTGAAAACATACCAGGGGTTTGGGCTTGATTTTGTGTACTCATTATATAGGATCCAAATTGGGGAGGGTTCTTAAGGATCCTTTCCAACTGGGTCCCTGCCAAGTAAGAATTGGCCTTCTTCCCTTAGCAGGGGCCCTAAATTATCAGTGGCCCTTGCCAGTAAAAACCTGGTATAAATTGGGGATTTTCTTGAAAAAACAAAAGGAGCTTAGTTATGGCTGGGGAAACAAAGGATGAGTTAAAAGTCACTGGATCAAAAGGCTTGTAATGGGGGCGTGATGAACCAGACAGATGAGTTGCTCATAAGGATCACAAAAGAGATCGTTATAAAGCTGATTGAGGCAAACAAGGTCTCTTTAACCAATTTTGAAAATGCATGGAAACAGATCTATACCACTATAAGAGAAACAGCAAGGGAGAGGCCTAATAAATGACCTCTAAGAGGTATAGACCTTGAGCAGGTGCCTTTGGCCCTGCCCTTTTCCTATCTTTTAGTTCCAGGAGCTCTTGAAATTGAGATGGGCCTTTCCTTTTAAAGCAAAACTGAACCAGTGTGCCCACAATATTTCTCACCATATGCCTTAAAAAACCATTGGCCTTAAAATAAAGCCTTATTAGGTCATTCTCCTTTTCCAGTCTCGCCTCATACATCTCTCTGACAAAGGTCTTGGCTGCCCCTCCAGATGAGGCAAAGGAGCTAAAATCATTCCTCCCTACAAGGTGTGAGAGACATTCCCCCATTAACTCAAGATCTAAAGGTGTGGGGATATGCCATGCATAGTTCACTAAGAATACATCTCCTTCAGATCTATTGAGTATCCTGTACTCATATACCTTTGCCTTTGCGTGATACCTTGCATTGAATTCAGGCTTCTCTTCCCTTGCTTCCAATACCCTAATATCCTTGGGAAGGGTGGAGTTTAGGGCCTTTTTGATTGCCTCAATGGGTATAGTGGAGTTGATCAGGAAATTTGCAACCTGACCCTTGGCATGCACACCAGCGTCTGTCCTTCCTGCACCGATTAGAGATACCCTTTGGCCTGTTACTATGGCTATTGCCCTTTGTAGCTCACCTTGGATAGTCCTTTTTCCGATCTGGTATTGCCAGCCATGATAATTGGTACCATCATAGGCCAGCAATAATACGATATTTCTGCTCATATTGAGGGAAAGGGGGCCAAATAAATAGCCCCCTAAAGGTACTACCTCTTGGAGTATTGGTATCTTGCCCTTGCACCCCTTCTTCCGTACTTTTTCCTCTCCTTGGCCCTTGAGTCCCTTGTCAGGTAGCCATGTCTCTTGAGCACATCCCTTAATTCAGGATTGAAGATAACAAGGGCCTTGCTTATACCATGCCTAACTGCCTGGGCCTGGGCAGAGACACCCCCACCCATTGTGGTGATCAAGAAATCAAATTTGCCCAAATTGTTGGTAATTGCCAATGGGTCCAAGGCAATGAGCCTCAAGGGCTCCGAGAAAAAATACTCCTCAAAAGGCCTTTTGTTCACCTTTAAAATCCCATTCCCAGGCCTCATCCAAACCCTTGCTATAGCTGTCTTTCTTTTGCCAGTGGCATAATAGATCTTTTCAGCCATCTAAATCTCCCATACCTTTGGTTGCTGGGCCTGATGAGGATGATCAGGTCCCCTGTATACCTTAAGCTTCTTTATGAGCCTCCTGCCCAGTCTATTCTTGGGCAGCATCCTTTTTACAGCTAACCTAATCACCTCCTCTGGCTTGGACTCCAACATCTTTTTTGCAGAAGTACTCTTCAAACCACCCAGATAGCCGCTGTGCCGATAATAGAACTTCTGCTCCAGCTTATTCCCTGTGAGGACCACCTTTTCAGCATTAACAACCACCACAAAGTCACCTGTGTCCACATGGGGTGTAAATATGGGCTTGTCCTTTCCCCTCAACTTTATGGCAATCTGGGTGGCCATCCTGCCCAAGACCTTATTGGAGGCATCAACTACATACCACTCCCTCTTGATATCTTCCTGCTTTGCAACATATGTCTTCATGGCAACTCTCTTCTATTTTTTTAGGAATTTTTCTAATTAATACTGTTTGCTACCCCTGTCAATGCCTAACTTTTACTATAGCAACCCCATATGCTATTCTTCTTCAGGGGAGCTAACACCCATTTTCTCCAGTCTGTATCTAAGGCTCCTCATGGATATCCCCAGATATTGGGCAGCCTTTTTTTTGTTGCCCTTTGCCTTCTCCATGGCCCTGGCAACAAATTCAGCCTCAATCTGTTCCAAGATGTTGTCTAGATTGAAGCCCGGCTCTCCAATGGAGTAGCCAAGATCTTGTGGTATGGGTTCCTCCCCAACAATGCCCTTAAGCCTCCTACCCATTACAAGGCTATCAGGTAACACGATCCTGGATGATTCCAGGGCCACACTCCTCTCTATGATATTTTCCAGCTCTCTCACATTCCCTGGGAAACTATAGTCTTCCAAGATCTCCAAGGCATAGGATGAGATCCTCACTATCTCCTTGTTGTATTGACTGGCATACTTTCTCAAAAAGAACTCTGCAAGGGGTCTGATGTCTTCCTTTCGCTCCCTCAAGGGAGGGATTTCTATCTTTATCACATTTAGCCTGAAATATAGGTCTTCCCTGAACCTCTTTTCCATTACTTCTTTTTCAAGGTCCTTATTGGTGGCAGCAATGATCCTCACATCAACCCTTTGTTCCTGGGTACAACCTATTGCAGTAAAGGTCTTTTCCTGAAGGAACCTTAAGAGTTTTACCTGTATGGTGGGGGTAAGCTCACCTATCTCATCCAAAAAAACTGTCCCACCGTCTGCCACCTGGAAGTACCCTTCCTTGTCTGTGTGGGCCCCTGTGAACGCCCCTTTTTTGTATCCAAACAATTCGCTCTCAATAAGGGTCTCAGGCAGACCAGCACAATTTATAACAACAAAAGGCCTTTGTTTTCTCGCACTGTTTTCATGGATGGCCCTGGCCACAAGTTCCTTCCCTGTCCCACTCTCTCCCACAATGAGAACATTACTTGTTATCTCGCTGGCCTTTTGGATTAAATTGTAAACGGATTTCATGGAAGGGCTTTCACCTATTAGATACTTGAAGTGAAGCTGGGCACCATAGGACCTTTCCAGGTCTTTTCCCTTCCTTTTTTCTCCTAAGGCCTCCTTCACCACCCTTTTTAGTTCCGAGATCTTAAATGGCTTTGGGAGATAATCATATGCCCCCTCTTTCATTGCCTTGAGAGCGCTTTCCGGAGATGCATAGGCAGATATAATTATCACAGGGATGTTAATATTCTTTCCCTTTACACCCTTTAAGACCTCTATACCATCCAGCCCCTCCATCCTCACATCTGTGATTATCAGGTGATAGTCCTGGCTTTTTAGCTTTTCCAAGGCTTCTTGGCCACTGTTGGCCACATCCACCTTGTAGCCTTCGCTGCTAAGTAAAATCTCCAGGGACTCCAAGACCCCAGGTTCATCATCCACAACAAGGATCCTGCTATCCCTCCCAGACAACCCTTCCCTCTAATATGGTAATTATGTTCTTTCCCTTTAGGATTCTGTTTAAAAAGGGGGTATTCTTGCTCTTGGACTGTATGTTTTCAGGACTTGCCTTCCACTCAAGTCCAGGGTCGATTATTGCAATGTCTGCCTTGGCACCTTTTCTTAAATAGCCTCCTTCCACCTTCAGTATCTTGCAAGGATTGGTACTGAGCTTCCTGATGGCCTCCACAATCCCTAAGACCCCCTCCCTCACCAATTCCAAAGTGAGGGGAACTGCAAATTCCAAACCGATGATGCCACAGGCTGCCTTGTCAAACTCCACCTCCTTTTCCAAGACACTATGTGGGGCATGGTCAGTGGCAATAACGTCTATTGTGCCATCTGCCAAAGCCCTTTTAATAGCCTGCACATCCTCCTGGCTCCTCAGAGGGGGATTCACCTTTGCATTGGTATTAAAACCCAAGACATCCCTGTGGTCCAAGGTGAAATAGTGGGGGGCTGTTTCAGCAGTCACTGGCAGGCCCTTGTCTTTGGCCCAGGCTATTATTTCCACAGAGGTCTTTGTGCTCACATGGGCAATGTGCACAGGTAGGCCGGTGAGCTTGGAAAGGGCAATATCCCTGAACACCATTATCTCCTCTGCCTCAGGGGGGATCCCCTTGATACCCATTTGGGTGCTCACCAACCCCTCATTCATATGCCCACCCAGAGACAGGCTTGTGTCTTCGGGGTGTGAGATAACAGTAAGGCCAAAAAAAGAGGCATACTCCATTGCCCTCCTCATAAGCTCACTATTAATCACACAATTGCCATCATCAGAGACCCCCACAGCACCTGCTGCCTTCAGTCCCCCATACTCTGCCAAGGCTTCCCCCCTTCTCCCCACAGATATGGCAGCTATGGGATATACCTTTGCAAGCCCTGCCTCCCTGGCCTTCTTTAGGATAAATTCTGTCACAGAGGCATTGTCGTTTACAGGTATTGTATTTGGCATACAAGCCACCCCTGTAAATCCTCCTGCCACCGCTGCCCTTGTACCTGACTCTATGGTCTCTTTGTATTCCTCCCCTGGTTCCCTTAGATGCACATGCATATCCACAAGGCCAGGTGCCACTATCTTCCCCTTGGCATCGATCACCCTTATACCTTCTGAAAACCTTATGCTCCCCCATGGCCCCATCTCCTTTATAACCTCACCCTGGATGAAGATGTCCCACTCTTTTATGGAGCCTTCTAAGGTGTCCACCACTTGCCCATTCTTAATTATCAGCATTACTCTTTGTCCCTCCCATCAGAAGGTAAAGGATTGCCATCCTCACAGCCACACCGTTGGTCACCTGATCAAGGATTACTGAATAAGGACTTGTGGCTAATTCAGGGCTCAGCTCCACACCTAGATTAATGGGACCAGGGTGCATCAATATTACATCGGACTTGGCCAACGCCAAATCCTCCAACCCAAGTCCAAACACCCTTGAATACTCCCTCAAGGAAGGGAGCAAAGGCCTACCCTGCCTTTCAAGCTGAATCCTTAGCACTATTACCACATCCTTTTCCCTTATCGCCTTTTTTGGGTCATGGACTATCTTCACCCCCAGGTCCTCTATATGCCTTGGCACCATAGTGGGAGGGCCGCTCACTGTCACCTTTGCCCCCATCTTGGTGAGGGCTAGAATATTTGACCTGGCAACCCTGCTGTGCTCTATATCCCCAATTATTGCCACCTCCAAACCCTCTATCCTGCCCTTTTTCTCCCAGATGGTATACAGATCCAAAAGGGCCTGGGTTGGATGCTCGTTCATCCCATCCCCTGCATTTATGACACCAGCCCTCACATATCGGGCAATTAAGTGGGGAGCCCCACTGGAGCTGTGCCTTATCACTATCAGGTCAGGGCTCATGGCCTGGAGATTTTTTGCTGTATCAATTAAAGTCTCCCCTTTTACCAGGCTACTGGTGGAGGCACTGAGGTTCAAGGTATCTGCGCTAAGCCTCTTGGCAGCTATCTCAAAGGAGGTCCTGGTCCTGGTGCTTGGTTCATAAAAGAAGTTGATAATTGTCTTACCCCTCAGTGTGGGGACCTTTTTTATGTCCCTCTCTGACACCTCTTTAAAGGATGAGCTGGTCTCCAGTATCAGCTCTATTTCCTCCCTGGATAACTGCCCAATACCCAAGAGATCCTTGTGTCTAAACTCCCTCACCTTTATCCCTCTCTTTTAACGGGGCTCATAATTCATCCCTGTCCATATACAGAGGTCACATAAAAAAACCTCCTTGCCATTCCCTGACAAGGAGGTCTTTCCTTTATTTTCATCTGCCCCCCATTATTTATTGGGGATTCCTCCCTATTTCCCGTCCACTAATTGTACTATAGAAATAGGAGCACAATCACCCCTTCTAAATCCCTTTTTCACGATCCTTAAGTAGCCCCCTTCCCTTTTCTGGTACTTCTTTGCTATCTCATCAAAGAGGGCATGGGCCACCTTTTTCTTCTGGATAAAACCCAACGCCTGCCTCCTGGCATGTAAATCTCCCCTCTTTGCCAGGGTTATAAGCCTCTCTGCCAGGGGCCTGATACACTTTGCCTTTGCATCGGTGGTCTCTATTTTACCATGCTCAAAAAGAGAGGTCACCAGGTTCCTAAAGAGTGCCCGCCTGTGGTCCCTATCTCTTCCCAGCTTTCTACCTAGCTTGTTGTGCCTCATTTTTTTCTCCCTTCAATATCCTCAAAGTCTGGCTCTCCGTCGTCTTCAGGAGGCACCCAATTGGGTATCTTCATCCCTAAAGAGAGGCCCATCTCTTCTAAGATCGCCTTTATCTCGTTTAAGGACCTCCTCCCAAAGTTCTTTGTCTTTAACATCTCTGCCTCTGTCTTTTGAACCAACTCACCAATATAGCGAATGTTTGCATTCTTGAGGCAGTTGGCTGCCCTTACAGACAGCTCCAATTCAGAGACCTTCTTGTAGAGGTTTTCATTAAGTTTCTCTTCCTTTACCTCTACTTCATGAACAATTGGCTCCTCTTCCTCCTCAAAGTTTATGAAAGGACTCATCTGTTCTTTTATTATCTTGGCTGAGTATGCCAGGGCATCCTCTGGGGTTATACTACCGTCTGTCCATATCTCCATGGTCAGTCTATCATAATCTGCAATCTGACCTACCCTGGCATTGGTCACCGTATAACTTACCTTTTTAATGGGTGAAAAGGCTGCATCCATGTAAATTGTTCCGATCCTGTGTTCCTCCTTTTTCAACCTCTCAGTGGGGACATAGCCCTTTCCCATCTTAACAAGCATTGTCATCTTTAGCTTTGTATTACCGGTGATTGTTGCTATGTGTTGCTGAGGATTAAGCACAATTGCTTTACCATTGGTGTTTATATCACCAGCCTTTACCTCACCCTCTCCTTCCTTCTCAAGTGTTACCTCCAGCTCCTCGGTGTCCAGTAACTTGAAGCGAACCTCCTTTAGGTTAAGAACGATATTTGTTACATCTTCATAAACACCAGGTATAGAACTAAACTCATGGGCAACTCCATCTATCCTCACCCATACTATGGCACAGCCTTGTAAGGATGAGAGCAGCACCCTCCTCAGTGCATTACCTATGGTAATCCCAAAGCCCCTTTCCAACGGTTCACAGATAAACTTACCATAGGTATTTGTATATGTTTCTTGGTCAATCTCAATCTTCTTTGGCCTAATTAATTCACGCCAGTTTCTTGACCTTAAATCGCTCAAATTAAACCCCCTATTAGACAGATCAAACAGCTCAGACAAAGCACTCATCCGAGCTGCTTAGATGAATTTTTACCTTAAAGCTCACGAATCCTAAGTAATGTTGGGACCTGTAGGTTTGATATTAATGTTAATCTCTATTCTCAAGCTCCCCCAAAATAGTCCTCTAAGACCCTACATTGATTACTTACTGTACAACTCCACTATTAGGTGTTCTTGTACTGGTATATTAATGTCTTCCCTAACGGGCAGACTCTTCACCATCCCCTCCATCTTATCCCTGTCCAGTTCCAACCATTTGGGTATGTCTCTTCTCACCACTGTCTCAAGGGATTCCTTTATAGCAGGTATTTCCTTGCTCTTTTCAGCAATACCTACCTTGTCTCCTGGTGAGACCAGATAAGAAGGTATATCCACCTTCTCACCATTGACCAGGATATGACCATGCCTCACAAATTGCCTGGCCTGGGCCCTGGAGGAGGCAAATCCAAGCCTAAAGACCACATTGTCCAATCTCCTTTCCAGCAATATTAAGAGATTGCCCCCTGTGGCACCTTTTTGCTTCTCTGCCCTCTCATAGAATAGCCTGAACTGGGCCTCCAGTAGACCGTAGATCCTTTTAACCTTCTGCTTCTCTCTAAGCTGTATCTTGTAGTCAGAGTGCTTTCCCGCCCTCTTCTGACCATGCTGGCCAGGGGCATATGCCCTCCTCTCAAATGCACACTGGTCACTGTAACATCTAGAGCCTTTCAAGAAGAGCTTAAGATTTTCTCTCCTGCACAACCTGCATCTAGCCTCGGTATATCTTGCCAATCCAAAAGCCTCCTTCTTTTCCTAGTTATACCTATACTCTCCTTCTCTTTGGAGGTCTACAACCATTATGGGGTATTGGAGTCACATCCCTTATGGCAGTGATGGTAAAGCCGTCAATCTGCAAGGCCCTTAGTGCAGCCTCTCTCCCTGCACCTGGACCCTTTATCCTCACCTCTGCCTGCTTCATACCATTCTCCATGGCAAGTCTCACTGCCTCCTTTGTGGCCATTTGAGCAGCAAAGGGTGTGCTCTTCCTGGAGCCCTTAAACCCCACCCTCCCTGCACTGGATTGGGCCACTACATTCCCGTTAAGATCTGTCACTGTCACGATGGTATTGTTAAAAGTAGACAGAATGTGTACCACGCCCACTGGTACATTCTTTTTTTCCCTTTTGCCCTTCTTTTTTGTAGTCCTTGCCATATAATTCTCCTACCCTACTTCTTCTTTTTGCCAAGGAGGGAGCCCCTGGGTCCTTTCCTTGTCCTGGCATTGGTGTGGGTCCTCTGCCCTCGTACAGGCAAGCCGCGCCTGTGTCGCAGGCCCCTATAACAGCCCAGATCCATTAGCCTCTTTATGTTCATGGTGACCTCTCTCCTGAGGTCCCCCTCTACCTTGTAGTTTTCGTCTATGATCTTGCGGATCTGGTTTACCTGTTCCACAGAAAGGTCCCTGGCCTTTATGTTCTTATCAACACCGGCCTCCTCAAGGATCTTTTGGGCTGTGGACCTCCCAATCCCGTAAATATAGGTGAGAGCAATCTCAATCCTCTTATCCTTTGGTAGGTCTACACCAGCTATTCGTGCCAAGTCTTATTCTCCTTCCCTTAGTTTACCCTTGCCTTTGTTTATGCCTTGGGTTCTCACAGATCACCCTAAGGACGCCCTTGCGCTTTATTATCTTGCAATCTTTACAAATCTTCTTCACCGATGGCCTAACTTTCATATCCCACCTCATTTGGACGAGTTATAATCCTTTTTACTACCCCTGTATACAATCCTACCCCTAGTCAGGTCATAGGGTGAAAGCTCTAAGACCACTGTGTCCCCGGGTAAGATCTTTATATAGTGCATCCTCATCTTTCCCGAGATATGTCCAAGTACCCTGTGGCCGTTCTTCAGTTCCACCCTAAACATGGCATTGGGCAGGGTCTCAACTACAACACCTTCTACTTCTATGGCTTCCTCTTTAGGCATAGCCTCCCCTTATTTTGGAGTGTTTACCTTGTCTTTACCAGACCTTTCTTTAAGATTCCCTCATAGTGCCTCATGAGTAAGTGTGTCTCAATTTGGCTAGCAGTTTCCATGGCCACACCCACCACTATAAGAAGTGCAGTGCCACCAAAATAGAACGGTACATTAAGTTTATATATAAGTATCTGGGGTAAAATGCACACCGCACTCACGTATATTGCGCCTGCAAAGGTAAGCCTTGTAAGAACACTGTCTATGTAATCGGAAGTGTTTTTCCCGGGCCTTATGCCAGGTATAAAGCCACCATATTTCTTCATATTATCTGCCACATCCACAGGGTTAAAATGGACAGCGGTGTAAAAGTAACAGAAAAAGAATATAAAGCCCACATACAACAAATCGTGCACAATATGGCCTGGCGAGAGTATCTCCACTATGTAACCAAGCCAAGGGATGGCTTTCACATCCATAAAATTAGCCACTGTAACAGGGAACATGATAATGGATGATGCAAATATCGGTGGAATCACACCAGATGTATTGATCTTTAAAGGCAAGTGTGTGCTCTGGCCTCCATATACCCTTCTACCCACCACCCGCTTGGCATACTGCACAGGGATCCTCCTCTGACCCCTTTCCACAAATACTATAAAACCAAGCACAACAATCATAAATGCAAGGAGTAATATCATCAAAAATGGGCTCAGCTCCCCTGTGCCAAGTAGTCTAAAGGTGTTCATAACTGCAACGGGAATGCCTGCCACAATACCTGCAAATATTATCATGCTTATGCCATTACCTATCCCACGTTCAGTGATCTGCTCACCCAACCACATTAAGAAAGAGGTGCCTGCAGCAAGGGTAAGGGCAGCCAATATCCTAAAGCCCCATCCACCCACTGGCACTATCATCACTCCCCCAGGGGCACTCATCCTTTCTAAACCCACTGCTATGCCAAAGCCCTGGATAAAGCTCAAGATCACAGTCCCATATCTGGTGTACTGGATGATCTTTCTCCTACCTGCCTCCCCTTCCTTCCTCAGCTGAGCAAGTTGAGGTATGACCACACTCAGTAGCTCCAATATAATGGAGGCACTAATATAGGGCATAATACCCAGTGCCATCACTGACATCTTCATAAGGGCCCCACCTGAGAACATATCAAAAAGTCCAAACAGGCTGCCCCTTTGGGTACTGAAAAAGGACGCAAGGGCTGCCCCATCAATGCCTGGGGTAGGTATGTGGCAACCCAGCCTATATACCACCAACATGGCCAGGGTAAATAGGATCCTTTTCTTTAACTCGGGTACCTTTGGTATGTTTTGGAAACCCCCTACCAACTCATGCCCCCATTAGATGACCTCAACCCGTCCACCTGCTGAGACAACCTTTTCCATTGCCTTTGCACTAAAGCTATTCACCTTAATGTAAAGGGCCCTGTCAAGGTCTCCATTTCCCAGCAGCTTCACAGGCCCTTTCTTAATCAGGCCAGCAGCCTTCAATTCCTGAATGCCCACTTTACTTTGGGGCTCAAACACATTTAGACTGCCCACATTCACCACTTCCAAGGGGGTCTTAAATCTGTTGAAAAAACCCCTCTTGGGTATTCTCCTCTGTAAGGGCATCTGGCCACCCTCGAAACCAGGCTTTGGCCCACCCCCTGACCTTGCCCTTTGGCCCTTATGGCCCTTACAAGATGTGGTCCCATGCCCACTGCCCTGACCTCTACCAACCCTTTTCCTTTTCTTCTTAGAACCTATTGCTGGAGCTAGATCATTCAGCCTCATGGTCTTACCTCAGACCTCCACCTTAACAAGGTGGATAACCTTTCTTATCATACCCCTCATGGCAGAATTATTCTTTACCTCCACCACCTGATTAAGCCTCCTAAGGCCCAGGCTCCTCAATGTCTCCTTTATCCTTTTCACCTCGCCGATGGGGCTTTTCACCAGTGTCACCTTTATTGTCTGAATCCCTTCCATATCCACCTCTATCTATGTGTGACCTAGACTATGGCCCTAATCTCCTCCATGGGCTTTTCCCTCCTATTGGCAATCTCCTCAGGAAGTTCCAAGGAGAGGAGGGCCTCCATGGTGGCCCTTACGGTATTGTGGGGATTGTGTGACCCCAGTGTCTTTGTAAGTAGATTATGGATTCCAGCGGCCTCCACCACTGCCCTTACCACTGAGCCTGCAATAATACCTGTCCCAGGGGCAGCGGGCTTCAAGATCACCTGGGTTGCACCCCATTCCCCTATTGCCTCATGGGGGATTGTGCCCCCTATGATTGCCACAGGCCTCATATCCCGTTTTGCCCGTTCTATCCCCTTTCTAATGGCCTCTGGTACCTCATTGGCCTTTCCAAGGGCCACACCCACCTTACCATTTCCATCACCTACTACCACCAAGGCTGAAAAACTAAATCTCCTGCCTCCTTTTACAACCTTGGCAACCCTGCTGATGTAAACTACCTTTTCGAAGAGCTCACCACTCTCATAGCCCTCAAATTCAGCTGTACCCCTCACAATCACCTCCAGCCTTAAAATACCAGTCCACCTTCCCTGGCACCTTCTGCCAGGGCCTTTACCCTACCATGGTACCTATATCCATTTCTATCAAAGACCACCTTCTGAATGCCCTTCTGGAGCAGCCTTTTGGCTATCTCCAGCCCCACCTCCCTGGCCTCTCTAACATTCCCCTTCACCGTTCCAAGCCTTGCCAAGACTGCCTTGTCCAAGGTGGAGGCAGAGCCAAGGACAACACCTTTGGTATCATCCACTGCCTGGGCATATATGTGCTTTATGCTCCTGAATACAGATATCCTCGGCCTCTCCTCAGTGCCTTTAACCTTCTTCCTGATCCTCTTCTTTCTCCTAAGTCTTGCCTCGTATTTCCCCAATTTACCCATTAATCCACCCCGTCTGGTTGTCGCCTAGGGTCTATTACCTAGACTTGGACTTACCTGCCTTCAGCTTTAGTTTTTCGTTTTCGTACCTAATACCCTTACCCTTGTAGGAGTCTGGCTCCCTGATAAACCTCAACTGGGCTGCGAAATTGCCAAGCCCCTCTTTGTCAATACTTGTCAAGATAATCTTTGTCTTTTCCACCTTTGCATCAATCCCCTCCGGCAAAGGCACTACAACAGGGTGACTGTGCCCAACCCCAAAGGAAAGCTCCCTGCCTTTTAGCTCTACCTTATAACCAACACCAAAGACCTCCATCACCTTTTGAAAGCCCTTTGTCACCCCTGTAACCATGTTACTTATAAGGACTCGGTAGAGACCTTGTATGGCATCGGCCTCTTTACTGGAATCCAGTTTGGTCACATAGAGAAACCCATCTTCTTGTTTTATCTGGATCTTGGGATGGAGCCTCCTCTTAAGCTCCCCCTTAGGCCCCTTAATAACTATCTCATCCCCAGTTAGGGTCACCTGCACTCCCTTCTCCACTGCAATTGGTTTTTTGCCCACCCTTGACATGTCCATCACCCTTCTACCATATTGAACATAGGATCTCTCCGCCCACCTTTGCCTGCCTGGCCTCTTTGTCGGTTATTACACCCCTGGAGGTGGATATTATACTCAAGCCATACCCACTCATCACCCTTGGTATCTCATCACAACCCGCGTATACCCTTCTGCCAGGCTTGCTTACCCGCTTAAGCCCCTTTATGGCAGGCCTTCCATCCTTTGTGTATTTGAGAAATATCCTGATAAAGTCCTTGTTCCCTTCACTCAACACCTTATAGTTCCTGATGTATCCCTCAGCCTTTAAGGTCCTGCATATCTCCACCTTCAGGCCAGATGCAGCCACATCAACGCTCTCATGCCTGGCCTGCAAGGCATTCCTGATTCTTGTGAGCATATCAGCAATAGGATCTGTCATTGTCATACCTTTCCTCACCTTACCAACTGGATTTTCTGACCCCTGGGAGCTCACCCCTTAAGGCCATGGTCCTGAAACAAATTCTACATAGTCCAAACTTCCTCAAGAATGCCCTGCTCCTACCACAGACGGGGCATCTATTATAGGCCCTGGTGCTGAACTTTGGCCTTCTCTGTGCCTTAAACAAAAGTGCCTTTCGTGCCAATCTAGTGCCCTCCCTATGTCCTAAATGGCAATCCCATTTCTTTTAAGAGAAAATAGGCCTCTGCATCGGTCTTAGCAGTGGTTACTATGGAGACATTTAAACCCTTTACCTTGTCAATCTTGTCATAATCTATCTCAGGGAATATTATGTGCTCTTTTATGCCAATGGTACAGTTCCCCTTTCCGTCAAATATCTTGTCTGAGACACCTCGAAAGTCCCTTACCCTTGGCAAGGCAAGATTAAACAGCTTGTCCAGGAAGTCATACATCCTATCCCTCCTGAGGGTAACCATACAACCTATTGGCATTCCCTTACGGAGCTTGAAGCTGGCAATGGACTTCTTTGCCCTTGTAATTACAGCCCTCTGCCCTGCCAGCTGAGTCAGTTCCTCCACTGCATTGTCCAAGATCTTTACATTCTGAATGGCCTCACCCAGCCCCATATTCAGCACCACCTTCACTATCTTTGGCACAGCCATGGGGTTCTTGTATCCAAACTCCCTCATCATGGAGGGAACCACCTTTTGCTTATATAATTCCTTCAGCCTCGACACCGCCTCCTCCTAAACTCCTCTTTTAAGACCTCAGTCCAGGATCTCGCCGCACTTTTTGCAGAACCTCACCTTTTTGCCACCATCCATTATTTTTTTGCCCACCCTGGTTGGCTTTGTACACTTATTGCAAAGCAACATCACATTGGAAATATGGATAGGTGCCTCTGCCTCCATTATCCCACCCTTTCCTGTGCTTGGGTTGGGACGAAGGTGCCTCTTTATAATATTTACCCTCTCCACTATTACTCTTTGCTTTTCAGCATCCACTTTGAGCACTGCACCTATTTTACCCTTATCCTTACCAGAAATCACAATCACCTTGTCGTCTTTCTTTATCTTAGGCCTTTGCATATCAATACTCCTACAAGACCTCTGGTGCCAAAGACACTATCTTCATAAAATTCTTGGCCCTTAACTCCCTTGCCACAGGCCCAAAGATGCGCGTCCCGATTGGTTCTTTATACTGGTTGATGAGGACTGCTGAATTATCATCAAACTTTATATACGAACCATCTGGCCTTTTAATCTCTTTCTTGGTCCTAACGATCACAGCCCTGGCCACATCACCTTTTTTTACCTTGGAGTTGGGTATGGCATCCTTCACAGACACAACTATAATGTCCCCCACTGTTGCATACCTTTTCCTGGTACCGCCCAGGACCTTGATACAGTATAGTTCTTTAGCACCTGAGTTATCAGCAGCCTTTAGCCTGGATTCTACCTGTATCATGTCCCATCACTCCCCTTGGTAGTTTGCTTTTTGAATTATCTCCAATAGTTGCCAGCGCTTTCTTCTACTTATCGGCCTGGACTCTATTATTCTCACCTTATCCCCCACCTCTGTGATGTTATTGGGATCGTGGACAAGATACTTTTTTACCTTTTTTACATATTTCTTATAAACCGGATGCATAGTAAGCCTTTCCACTGCCACCTTGGCTGTCTTATCCATCTTTCTACCAATAACCACACCCACAAGCCTTTTCCTCAAATTCTGTTCTCCCATGTGACTACCTCTTGGCCTTACTCAGTTCACGCTCTTTTATAACCGTATATATCCTGGCCAGATCCTTTTTTGTCTTGCCTATGATTGCGGTATTTAGCAGCTGGCCTGTCTTAAGTTGGAACCTTAAGTTAAAGAGCTCCTTCTTTAATTCCATTGCCTTTTGCAAGAGCTCTTTTTCCCCTAAATTGCGCAATTCCTTAGCCTTCATGGCCCATCTCCTTGGCCAGGAACTTTGTGGCAATGGGCAATTTATGGCCAGCCAGCCTAAAGGCCTCCTTGGCCACATCTTCCGGGACGCCCTTTAGTTCGTACAGGATCTTGCCTGGTCTTACCACAGCTACCCATCCTTCCACAGCACCTTTCCCTTTACCCATCCTTGTCTCAGCTGGCTTCTTTGTAATGGGCTTGTCCGGGAATATCCTTATCCAGATCTTTCCGCCCCTTTTCACATGCCTGGATATAGCGATCCTCCCTGCCTCAATCTGCTTGGAGGTAAGCCAGCCACATTCCAATGCCTGCAACCCATAATCACCAAAGGCAACGGTATTGCCCCTGGTGGCACTCCTTTTCATCCTGCCCTTCTGCTGCTTTCTATATTTTACCTTTGTGGGAGCTAACATCTCCTAAGTCCTTCTTTCCCTCTCTGGTAGTATTTCACCCTTAAACAAGGTCACCTTCACCCCTATTACACCATATGTGGTAAAGGCCTCTGCAAACCCATAGTCAATATCCGCCCTCAAGGTCTGCAAGGGTACCCTTCCTTCCCTATACCATTCGCGCCTGGCGATCTCAGCACCTCCCAGCCTACCTGAACAGGCGATCTTTATCCCCAGGGCGCCAAACCTAAGGGCAGAGCTGACAGCCTTCTTCATGGCCCTCCTGAAGGCCACCCTTCTCACCAGCTGCATGGCAATGTTTTCTGCCACCAACTGGGCATCCACCTCAGGCTTTCTAACCTCTTGGATATCCAGAAGTATTTCTCTGTTAACATGCCTTTGAAGCTCGGCCTTAAGCTTGTCTATCTCTGCGCCTTTCTTCCCTATAACAATCCCAGGTCGTGCGGTGAATATCCTTACCCTAGCCTTGTTGGCAGCCCTCTCTATCTCTATCTTAGAAATGCCTGCCTGAAAAAGCCTCTCTTTCAAGAATTTCCTTATTTTGTAATCCTCAAGGACCAGCGAGCTGTATTCCCTCTCAGAAAACCACCTGGAGTCCCAAGTCTTTGTAATCCCAAGCCTAAAACCAACAGGGTGAACCTTTTGTCCCAACGTTACCTCCTCCTTAAAGGAATCTCATTTCTTGGACTGTTTTTCTTCCACTACCACTGTTATGTGGCTGGTCCTCTTCAATATCCTGTTTGCCCTGCCCTGGGCCCTGGGCATCCACCTCTTGAGGGTTGGTCCCTCATCGGCATATACTCTCTTTATATAGAGTTTATCCACATCCAGCCCAAGGTTGTTCTCGGCATTGGCCACTGCAGATCTGATGACCTTTTCCAATATCCTTGCACCCTTTTTCGGCGTAAAGGAAAGCCTGTTCAAGGCCTCCTCCACGGTCTTGCCCCTAACCTGGTCCATCACCCGCCTGATCTTATAAGGTGATATCCTTATATACCTTGCCACTGCCCTCGCTTCCATATCAGCATTGCCCCTATTTCTTTTGCTGTGCTTTCACCTTGGACTTTCTGTCTCCAGAGTGTCCAAAGAAAGTCCTGGTGGGTGCAAATTCTCCTAATTTATGCCCAACCATCTCTTCTGTCACATAGACCGGCAAAAACTTCTTTCCATTGTGGACAGCAAAGGTATGCCCCACAAACTCTGGTATAATGGTAGACCTCCTCGACCAGGTCTTTATGATCTTCTTCTGTCCTGATTCGTTGACCTCTTTTACCTTTTTTAAAAGGTGATCGTCCACAAAAGGTCCTTTCTTTAAGGATCTTGGCAATTTTTACCTCCTTTTTAGCCTTTTCTTCTCTTGAGGATCAGTCTATCGCTCTGTTTCCTTGGCCTGGTCTTATATCCCTTTGTGGGCACGCCCCATGGCGTCACTGGATGTCTGCCTCCTGAGGTCTTGCCTTCGCCACCACCGTGGGGATGGTCCACAGGGTTCATGGCCACACCCCTCACATTAGGCCTGATGCCTAACCACCTGGATCTACCGGCCTTACCAATGCTTATATTCTCGTGCTCCAGATTCCCCACTTGACCTATGGTGGCCTTACAATCCAAGCTGACCAGCCTCACCTCCCCAGAGGGCAACCTCAGGTGGGCATACCTACCCTCCTTGGCCATCAATTGAACGCTGGCCCCTGCGCTCCTGGCCAGCTGTCCACCATGACCTGGATACAGCTCCACATTGTGTAGAATACTACCCACAGGGATATTCTTGAGGGGTAAGGCATTCCCCACCTTGATCTCAGCCTCAGGCCCAGACATCACTGTATCCCCCACCTTCAACTGGTCAGGGGCAATGATATATCTCTTCTCACCATCGGCGTAGTGCAACAGGGCTATCCTGCACGTCCTGTTGGGGTCGTATTCAATGGATGCCACCTTTGCTGGGACTCCATCCTTATCCCTCTTAAAATCTATGATCCTATAGAGCCTCTTTGAACCACCACCCTTTCTCCAGCTGGTTATCCTACCATAGCAGTTCCTGCCCCCAGCGGATTTAAGAGGTACCACCAGGCTCCTTTCAGGCTCTTTCTTTGTAATCTCTTCAAAGGTATAGCCTGTTATAAATCTCCTGGACGGTGTAACTGGTTTGTATTCTTTTATACCCATATATCTTTCCCCTTCATTTAAAGCCCTTCAAAGAACTCTATCTTTTGCCCTGGGGCAAGCTTGACAATGGCCTTCTTCCAATCGGGCTTTTTTCCCTCAAACCTGCCCAAACGCTTCTTTTTGCCCTTCATATTTATGGTCCTAACATCCAAGACCTTAACCTTGAAAAACCTCTCCACAGCCTGCTTTATCTCGATCTTGTTTGCATCTTTGTGCACCTTAAACACAATCTGGTCTGTGGCAGACTTAATCTGCGTGGCCTTTTCAGTAATATGTGGCCCTATCAGGACTTGATATAGGTCCATTAGCTCAACAATGCCTCCTCAATCCTTGGTATAGCAGGCTGCTCCAATAACAGGTAACGACAGTTAAGGATGTCGTACACATTTAGGCCTTCATATCTTAGGACCTTCACGTAAGGGATGTTCCTGGTTGCCAGATCTAGCCTTTCATTATCATGGGCTGTAACAATGAGTGCCTTATTAAAGACCTCAAACCTATCAAGGATCTTCACAAACTCCTTGGTCTTGTGAGTATCCAGGCCCAGGCTATCTAGGACTATTAGACCTGAGTCCATGAGCTTGGCGCTTAAGGCCATCTTAAGGGCAGACTTCCTCATCTTCTTGGGCACCTTCTGCTCATAGGATCTCGGTTTAGGCCCAAAGGCAATTCCGCCTCCCACCCTTGTGGGTGACCCAGCAGATCCTGCCCTGGCCCTACCTGTGCCCTTTTGCCTGTAAAGCTTTCTCGTTGACCGGCTCACCTCTCCCCTGGTCTTGGTTGAAGCAGTCCCTGCCCTCTTGCTATTTAATTGAGCCACCACCACCTGGTGGAGCAAGGGTACATTTATAGGTATTGAAAAGATCTCCTCCTTCAACTCCACGGTACCGACCTTTTCCCTCATCAGGTTGTAAACATCCACCATTACCATTTCTTCCACCTTCTATCCTGCCTTTGTTATCTTTAACAGGCTATTCTTTGGCCCTGGCACTGCACCTTTCACTACCACCACATCAAACTCAGGCCTTACATCCACCACCTCCAGGTTTTTTACCGTTACCATCTCTCCTCCCATCCTTCCAGGTAGCCTCCTGCCTTTCACTACACGGCCTGGTGTGGTGTTACACCCAATGGACCCTGGTGCCCTGTGGAATTTGGACCCATGGCTAGCCCTACCCCCTCCAAAGCCCCACCTCTTCATGGTCCCCTGAAAACCTTTCCCTTTACTAATGCCTCTAATATGCACCTTTTCTCCGATCTGGAATATATCTGCCTTGATCTCCTGCCCCACTTCAAAGGCATCCAGATCCTCCACCTTCACCTCTCTGAGATAAGCAAAACAAGGGGTTCCGGCCTTCATAAAATGGCCTTTTAAAGGCTTGTTTATCTTGCTCTCCTTTTTTTCTTCAAAACCCAGTTGCAGGGCATTGTAACCTTCCTTTTCAAGGGTCTTTTTCTGGATCACATAGCAAGGCCCCACTTTTATAACAGTAACGGGAATGGTCTTCCCACCTTCACCAAACAACCTAGTCATACCCAATTTCTTCCCCAGTAATGCCCTGATCATGTCAAAAACTCCCTTAATCCTATAGCTTTATCTCCACATCTACCCCTGCAGCCAGGTCAAGTTTCATTAGGGAATCCACAGTCTGTTGCGTTGGCTCCAGTATATCTATGATCCTCTTGTGTGTCCTTATCTCAAACTGTTCCCTAGACTTCTTATCTATATGAGGTGAGCGAAGTACAGTATACTTGGAAATCTTTGTGGGCAGAGGGATAGGCCCTGCCACCCTAGCCCCTGTCTCTTTCACGGTATTTACTATCTCTTTTGCCGCCTGGTCCAAAAGCCTATAGTCATAGGCCTTTAGTTTTATCCTGATCCTGTGACTACTGATCATCCCTTACTCCAAATTATTCCAATATCTCGCTTACGACCCCTGCACCCACTGTTCGACCACCTTCCCTGATGGCAAACCTCAGCTCCT
>FWWL01002078.1_pt1 | contig 43707 bp, 37 predicted proteins | sample 2228331 | NCBI WGS metagenome assembly FWWL01 (sample SAMEA103939775, study PRJEB20133) | metagenome | reverse complement strand
GGAACGCGTTACCCGGCTGGAGGATGCGGTTGCGCGCCTGGCCGAGGCCCAGGCTAAAACTGAAGCGAGCCTTCAGGCCCTGGCGGGACGTGTCGACCGGCTCGAAGAAAGGGTTGGCCGGCTGGAGGATGCGGTTGCGCGCCTGGCCGAGGCCCAGGCCCGGACTGAGGAGCAGGTCGAGGAGCTTGCCCGGGCCGTGGTCAAGCTCGAGGGTGCCGTCGGGGCCCTCCGGCGCGAGGTTGGAACGCTGGCCAATACCATCGGGGCCACGGCCGAGGAGGAGGCCGGGCTGGCCATCGAATACGTTCTGCGCGCCAGAGGCTTCGAAATCCTTGGGACACCCCGGCCCGTTGCCGCCGACGGGTTCGAGGTGGACCTGGCATTCCCGGTCCGGGACCCCGCCGGACGAACCTTCACCGTCCTGGCCGAGGTGAAGGTCAGGCTTGCGCCCGGCCACATCCGGGACTGGGCCCGCCGGGCCCGGTCCGAGGGGTTCAAAGAGGCCCTGAGCCGGGCCGGCCTGCCCGGTCCCTACCTGGTCTACGTTTACGGCCTGCGGGCCATGGCCGGAACGGACGAGCTGGCGGCGGCCGAAGGAGTCGGCCTGGTCACCCCGCGCGGCGAGCAGACCCCACCCGTCGAGGTCGCCTGACGGCAGATTGCCCGGCCGGTCGGCGACCGGCCGGGATCGGCTGATAACCCGGGGCGGGCGCCCAAACCCGGCGGGTCGGCCCGCTCAATCGCCGGGAAGGGTCAGTAAGCCCTCGGAACGGCCCCTTACTCGCGGCGCCGCAGCCGGGGGTCCAGCAGGTCCCGCAGGGCATCCCCCAGAAAGTTGAAGGCGAAAACGGCCAGGAAGATGGCCACGCCGGGTCCGGCGCTCATCCACCACTTGAGGTTGGCCAGGTAGCGCTGCGAATAATAGATATCCTGACCCCAGGACGGGTTCGGCGGCTGCGAGCCGAGTCCGAGGAATGAAAGTGAAGCCTCCTGCAAGATTGCAAACGCCGTCGAAAGGGTCGCCTGAACGATGAGGGGATTTACAATGTTGGGCAGGATGTGCTGCAGGACGATGCGCAGGGGCGGCGCCCCGAGGGCCCGGGCGGCCAGGACGAACTCATGTTCCCGAACCGAAAGCACCTGGGCCCGGGTTAGGCGGGCGTAGACCGGTATCGCCACGATCCCGATAGCAATCATGGCGTTCTGGATCTGCGGGCCCAGGGCGGCGGTGATGGCAATCGCCAGCACGAGGGCCGGGAAGGCCAGCAGGGCGTCGATAACCCGCATCAGCAGCAGGTCGACGAGCCCGCCCAGGTAGCCGGCGACCATTCCGACCGTTACGCCGACGACCAGGCCGATCGAGACCGAAATTACCCCGACGGCGAGAGAGACCCTCGCCCCGAATACGACCCGGCTAAAGACATCCCGCCCCAGGTCGTCGGTTCCGAGCAGGTGGGGCGGCCCGGGCGGCAAGAGCGCCCGCCCGGGGTCAACCTCAATCGGGTCGAAAGGCGCAATCAGCGGGGCGAGAACGGCCGCCACCACCAGGGCCAGGACGATCGCACCCCCGATTAAAATCCTGGGGTGCCGCCGAATGGTCGCCCACAGGCCCCGACGGGGCCTGGCAACAATTACCTCGGTTCTAACGGCCGCCTGGCTCACCGACCCCGCCCTCCGTACGAGATGCGGGGGTCAAGCCAGGCGTAAAGGATGTCTACCAGCAGGGTGCTGAGCATGAACGAGACAGCCGAAAAGAGGACGATGGTCTGGACGACAGGGTAATCCCTGCCGGCGATGCTGTCCACGGCCAGCCGACCAACCCCGGGCCAGAAGAAGATCGTTTCGGTTATGATGGCGCCCTCAATGATCGCCCCGGCCTGCAGGCCGATGAGGGTCACGACCGGAATCAGGGCATTCTTGAGGGCATGCCTTATAATAACCAGCCGTTCGGGCAGGCCCTTGGCCCGGGCCGTCCGGATGTAATCCTGAGCCAGGACGTCGACCAGGCTCGACCGGACCTGCCGGAGATTAACGGCCAGGCTTGCGCTGGCCAGGGTGATCGCCGGCAGGATGAGGTAGCGGAGGTTGGCAATAGGGTCCTGGACGAAGGGTACATACCCGCCGGGCGGCAAAAGCCGCAGCACCACGGCCACCACCAGAATAAGGGTGATCCCCAGGAAGAAGTTCGGCAGGGAGACGCCCCCAATGGCCGCCCCGGTAACCAGCAGGTCCAGCAGGGAGTTACGCTTCAGGGCCGAGATGGTCCCGACCACCAGGGCGACGCTCACCGAAATGGAGAGGGCCGCCAGGCCCAGTTCGAGGGTTGCCGGGAGCCGTTCGACAATGGCCTCCAGGACCGGCTGGCGGGTCCGGATCGACCGTCCGAAGTCGCCCTGGACGGCCCGGCTCAGCCAAGCCACATACTGGACCGGGAGGGGCTGGTCCAGCCCCAGCGACCGCCTGATCTGGGCCAGGGTTTCCGGGTCCCGCTCCTCCCCGGCGTAGACCAGCACCGGGTCGCCCGGTGTCAGTCGGACCAGAACGAACACGATTACCGTGACCAGGAGGGCAACCGGCACCATCAGAAGGAGCCGGCGCAGGATGTACTGGGTCATCGGCTACTTTTCGAGCCAGGCGTACTGGAAGCGGACAATCTGGTCCGGATAGGGTTCGAGGCCCCTCACCCGACGGTTGGTGACGAGCATCGCAACCCCGAACCGGTACCAGACCCGGGCCGGGTCGTCCACCGCGTAAATCTGCTCGGCCCGGCGCAGAAGCTCCCGGCGGCGGTTCTGGTCGTTGGTCGCCCGCTGCTCATCGAGGAGCTTATCGACCTCGGGGTTGGAGTAGCTGGAGTCGTTAAACGGCCGGCCCGTGTAAATGTGGTCGTAGACGTTCCCGTCCGGGTCGATCCGGCCGCTCCAGCCGATCAGGGTCATCCCTTTAAACTCCTTCCGGTCCTGGAGCTGGAGGATCTGCGCAAACTCCATCTGGACGATCTCGGCCTTGATGTCGGCCTTAGCCAGCTGGGCCTGGATGAGCTGGGCGAGCTGCAAAGTCTGGGGGTCGCCCGACGAGACCAGGAACTCGAACTGGAGCTGGCCCTTGCCGACTTCGGCCACCAGCCGCTTGGCCCCCTCGGGGTCCGGCCGTTCAAACGGCTTGAAGTTCGGGTCGTAGGCAAAGTGGGGCGGCGCAATCGCCCCATACCCGACCGTTCCGAGCCCGAAGAAGACCCGGTCGAGGATCTCCTTCCGGTCGAGGGCCATGGCCACGGCCTTGATGTAGCGGGGCTCGCTGAAGACAAACCCGGGGCGGCGGTTCGGGATCAGGCTGGCAAAGGCGAGGCCCGGTATCTCCTGGTAAGCGAGGGTCGGGTCGGACTTGACCGAGGCGACGTCCTTGCCGGCGATATTGTTGGCGACGTGGGCTTCGCCCGTTCGCAGGTTCGCCAGCCGCACGTCGCTGTTGGTGATGGGCCTGACGATAATCTTGTCGACATACGGGAGCCGGTTGCCCATCTGGTCTTTGCCCCACCACTCGGGGTTGCGCTCCAGGGTGATGTGGTCGTCCTTTACCGCCTCGGTCAGGATAAAGGGTCCGGTCCCGGCCTTGAACGCCTTGCGGGTAAAGTCCGGGCCGGCCGCCTCCACCGCCTTCGGCGAGACCATCATCCCGGCCCGGTCCACCAGCTGGGCCAGCAGCGGCGAAAACGGACTCTTGAGGTTGAACCGGACCGTGTAGGTGTTTACGACCTCGACCGTGTCGACCGGCGCCAGCTCGCCCCGCCTGGCCGAGCCTTCGGTGTTGATATACCGTTCGATGTTCCACTTGACGACGGAGGCGTCGAAGGGGGTGCCGTCGTGGAACTTGACGTCCTGGCGCAGATAAAAGGTGACCGTCTTGCCGTCGGGGGATATCTCCCACCGCTCGGCCAGCCAGGGGATGATGTTGCCTTTGGGGTCGATCCTGACCAGCGAATCGTAAATCTGGTAGTGGACGTTGCGGTCGACAAAGGCCCGCGACCGCATCGGGTCAAAGTCGATGACGTCGTTTTCGAGGACGAAGACCAGCGTGCCCCCGTAGTTTGGCCGTCCGGCCGGCTGCTGGGGGGCCGCCGGCTGGGACGGCGCCGCCGGGGCGCAGCCGAACGCGGCCAGGGCCCCAGCCCCAAGGGCCCCGGCGACAAATTCACGACGGCTAACCTTCCGGCTAAAGAAAATCACCTTGCCCTCCTTGTCGGTTATTCCGGGCCGGCTCCTGGCCTATTGACGGGTCCGGCGTGTAAAATCCTTCGGCGCCGGCTCTGCCCCGCCGCCGAAGCCGGTCACTTATTTTAAACCGGTGGAGGTGAGCTGTGTCAAGACCGGAACACCTCGTGCGCCTGGTCGTGGTTTTTCACGACCGGGGACGGATGATGCGACCCCTTGCCGAAGCCGTCGGGCGCGGCGCCGGCCGGGTCGCCGGGACCGCGGTTGAAGTTCGGACCATTGAGGAGGCCGGCCCGGAACTGCTGGCCGCGGCCGACGCGATCGTGCTGGGGTCGCCGAACTGGAACGGGCCGACCGGGGAGTTTAAGCGCTGGCTGGACGGGACGGGGGCGTTCTGGGAGGAGAACCCCCTGGTCGGGAAGGTTGGGGCGGCGTTTACCAGCGCCTGGTCCCGGAATGCCGGGGTCGAGTTCACCCTCTGGTCGCTGCTCCATTTTCTGCTTGCCCACGGGGTTATAATCGTGGGCCTGCCCTGGAGCGAGCGGATGCGGGTCTCGGGCTCGTATTACGGCGCCACCGCCTCGGGCGAGGTTACCCCCGATGACCTGGCCCAGGCCGAGGCCCTGGGCGAGCGGGTGGCGGCGGTGGCCAGGGCGCTGAAAATCGGACGGGAGGGCGAAAGAGATGCCGACGCGGGCGGAGCTTAAGCGGGCGGTCTGTGAGGCGATTGACGCCGCCCGGGACGAGATCATCCGGGTCGGGGAGGACATCTACCGCCACCCGGAGCCCGGCTTTAAGGAGTTCCGGACGGCCCAGGTGATAGCCGACCACTTTGCGGCCTGGGGTATCCCCTTTGAGACCGGCCTGGCAATCACCGGCGTCCGCGGGGAAATCCGGTGCGGGGCCGACGGCCCGACGGTGGCCGTCCTGGGCGAGCTGGATTCGCTCGTTATCCCGAACCACATCGCGGCCGACCCGGCCACCGGTGCCGCCCACGCCTGCGGCCACAACGCCCAGGTCGCGAACATGCTTGGCGTCGGCCTGGGGCTGCTCCGCTCGGGTGTCTACCGCCACCTGGCCGGCCGGGTCGTCCTCTTCGGGGTTCCGGCCGAGGAGTACATCGAGATCCAGGAGCGGCTCGAACTGCGTCGGCAGGGCAAAATCGAGTTTCTCGGGGGCAAGCCGGAGCTGCTGCGGCTCGGGGCCTTCGACGACATTGACATGGCGATGCTCACCCACAGCAGTACCGACCCGTCGTTCCGGCTGGGGGTCCCGGCCGGAAGCAACGGCATGATTGCGAAGTTCATTCGGTTTATCGGTCGGGCGAGCCACGCCGGGGCGGCCCCCCACCGGGGGATTAATGCCCTGAATGCGGCGATGCTGGCCCTGAGCGCCATCCACGCCAACCGGGAAACCTTCCAGGAAAAGGACACAGTGCGGATTCACCCGATCATCACGAAGGGGGGCGATGTGGTGAACATCGTCCCGGCCGACGTGCGGATGGAGACGTTTGTCCGGGCCCTCAACCTGGAGGCCCTGGAGGATGCGAACCGGAAAGTGGACCGGAGCCTGCGGGCCGGGGCGCTGGCGGTGGGGGCCAGGGTTGTAATCGAGACCATGCCGGGCTACCTGCCCCTGGAGCAGAACCCGGACCTGGTCAGGATTTACAAGGCAAACGCGACCGAGCTTGTGGGCGAGGAAGGGTACCGGGACCTGCCCCCGACCCAGGCGTCGACCGATGCCGGGGACCTTTCCCACGTGCTGCCGGTTCTGCACCCCAGCGCCAGCGGGTCGGCCGGCCAGATTCACGGGGCGGATTTTCGGATTGAGGACCCGGAGCTGGCCTACGTGGTACCGGCCAAGGCGATGGCCATGACGGTGGTTGACCTCCTTGCCGACGGGGCGGCCCTGGCCCATCAGGTCCGGGCCAATTTCCGGCCGAAGCTGACCAAGACGCAGTACCTTGAGTCCATGCGTCGGCTCTTCTCGGTCCAGGAGTACGCCGAGTAGCGGGGGCGGGTTTTGGGTTACGGCTGGGAAGACCTGTTCTTCATCGAGCAGTGGCGGCTGCGGGCGGCCCGGGGGATGCTGGTGGCGGCCCGCTGGGAGGACGGCCGGATACTCGTAACCTTGCGGGTACACCACGAGGCCTGGCACTCAACCCGGCCTCTGACCTTTGTTGACATCGAGGCTATCGACGTCGGCGGCATCCTGCGGGAAAAGCCCCACCGGATGCTTGACCACTTCTCGGTCCTGCTGCGGGCGGAACCGGCCGGGGTTTCCCGGCCGGCCCGGCCGGAGCGTTCCCACCCGTTGCTGCCGGCCAGCGAAGCCCCGGTGGTCCCCGAGGGCGGGGCGCCGGAGAGGACAGGCCGGCGACTGGTCGGACCGGGGGCGCGGCTGAGCGGTATCGTCACCGAGGTCGGCGACGACGGTACGCTCCTGGTTGACGTTGGTTTTCCGGTCCTGGTTCGGGGTGCCCGGGACTTCCGGGTCGGGGACGCCGTGGCCTTTGGCCTCGACCGGCCCTTCGATGGGCTGATCCTGTAGCTTGAGGGGGCGTCGGGCCATGAGGCAGCGGCTGAGCTTTCTTGCGGCCGGCATCGTTATCGGCCTTGTGCTGGGGCTTATTATCGGCCGGGTCCTGCCGGGAGGCCTCCCGGCAGGACCGGTTGCCCCGGCCGGTACGGACGGTGAATACCGCGTCCTCCGGGTGATTGACGGGGACACCATCGTCATCGAGGGCGGCGAACACGTCCGCTACCTGGGGGTTGATGCCCCCGAAACCCAGGGCACCCCCGAGTGCTACGGCCGGGAGGCGACCGAGCGCAACCGTCAGCTCGTCGAGGGGAGGCGGGTTCGGCTCGAATCCGACCGGCGGGACCGGGACCGCTACGGCCGCCTGCTGCGCTGGGTCTGGGTCGATGGGACCCTGGTTAACGAGCAGCTTATCCGGGAGGGGTACGCCACGGTCTACCGGGACGAGCCGACCGCCAAGTACATGGACCGGCTTCTGGCCGCCGAGGCGGAGGCCCGGAGCCGTGGGGCCGGCCTCTGGTCGGCCTGCCGCCGGCGCTGACCGCCTCAGGCGCCGAGCCCCCGCTCATATAAAAGCCGCAGGACGGCCACCAGCAGGTAGATAACCAGGCCGATGGCCAGGATAAACTCCGGGGCCCCGACCGGGCGGCTGCCGACCCGAATCGTGAGCCGCCGGCCGCCGCCGAGCTCCAGCGCCAGGTAAAAGGCCACCAGCGCCAGCACCACCTTGGCCCCCAGCACGGCGGCGTAAGCCGTGGTGGCCGCCGGGGACGAGAGCCGGTCGAAGGTCAGGACGACCCCTGACACCAGGAGGACAACGATGGCGGTGTTGACCAGCTCCCGGAACCGGTGGCGGACCGCTTTCTCAAGGACCGGCCGGACCGGTTCGGGGAGGGCCCGGACGGCCGGCCGCTGAACCAGGTAAAGAAACAGGGAGCCCCCGACCCAGAAGAGGGCGGCCACGGCGTGGACCCAGCGGAGGAGAATCCGGGCAGCGTCGATGGGCTCCAAGGCCGGTCTCCCGGCCTAACCGCCGGCCAGCAGGTCGTCAACCAGCAGGGTTAGCCGGTTCTTGCCGATGGCTCCGACCCAGCGGTGTCGGACCCGGCCGCTCCCGTCGATAAACACCGAGGTGGGCAGGCCCGTAATCTGGTAGAGGGTCGCGACCCGGTCGTCCACATCAAGGCCCATCGGGTAGGTCAGGCCGAACTCCTTGATAAACGCCCGGGCGGCCTCCTCCCGGTCCTGGACGGCAATGCCGACAAACATAACCCCCTGGTCCCGGTACTGTTGCCAGGCGTTCTCCAGAACCGGGGCCTCCGCCCGGCACGGCCCGCACCAGGAGGCCCAGAAATTCAGCACCACGGGCCGGCCCCGGTAATCGGAGAGTCTGAATTCCCCCCCGTCAAGCAGCTTCAGGGTGAAGTCGGGGGCGGCGTCGGGCTCGGGTTCACCCTGGGCCGAAGACCCCGCCTGGGTCTGCGGAATAAACCGGCCGAGGGACCGGCACCCGGCCGTGGCCAGAGCCGCCAGGCCGGCCGCCAGGATAAAGGTCCGGCGTGAGACGGTCATCGGCGAAGCTCCTCGATAAGGGCCACCAGACTGGCCTCGGTGAGAGGGCCGTTCCACTTGCGGCGGATGGTCCCGTCCGGGGAGATAAAGTAGGTCTCCGGAACGCCCGTCACCCCGTAATCGACCACCACGGACCCGGTCGGGTCGGGCCCGTTCGGGAAGGTCAGCCCGAACTCCCGGATGTAGGCCCGGGCGGACGCCTCGTTGTCCCAGATGTTCACCCCAACCACGATGACCCCCTGGTCCCGGTACCGCCGCCAGACCGCTTCGAGCACCGGCGCCTCGGTCCGGCAGGGGGCGCACCAGGCGGCCCAGAAGTTGACGACCACAACTTTGCCCCGCTGGGCACTCAGGTCGAATCGGCCGCCGTCGAAAAGGGTCAGGCTGAAGTCGGGGGCCGGGCGGGGCCGGACCGGAACGAGGGTGGCCGAAACACCCTGGCGGACCAGGCCGAATCCCAGAAGCCCCAGCAGACCGAACGCAAGGCCAACGACCAGACCCAGGCCGACCAGACGTGTCATCTTCTCGACCAAATTATACCCCGAACCTTGCCGGGCCCCAATGCAATTTTGACGGGTTCATGTCCATTTTGTAGCATTGGTGGTACCTGCATCTGTAGCGTGAGGTGGCGGTAGATGACCGAGGAACATGGGGCCGTCAGGCACGAGGCCAGGCCGGTCGAAGAGGCGGTGGAGGTTCTGCGGGAGGCCGGAAAGCGGGCCCCCCGGCTCTTCGGAATCCCCACCGGGGTGGAGGGGCTGGACGAGCTGTTCTACACTACCCGCTTCGAAGATGGGGCCCCGAAGAAGGTCCCCCTCGGGGGCTACCCGGCGCTGGCGGTCGTCAACCTCACCGGCATCGCCGATACCGGCAAGACCCTGATGGTTGAGCAGTTCGCCGTCAAGCAGGCCTCCCTCGGTTACCCGGTTTGTTTCGTGACGGTCGAGGCCCCGGCGGCGTTCGCGGCCGCGGCCCTCCGGACGCGGGCGGCGGCGATGGGTATCGACTACGCCCAGGTTCAGGACCGGATTGTGCTGGTGGATGCGGCGACCCACGCCCAGCTGCGGGACGATATGCCTACCCTGCTGGCAACCCTTGCCCACACGATCCGGAAATTCGACACCAACTCGGTGGTCATCGACTCGGTGACGGGCCTCTTTGAAGCAAAAGAAATCTTTGCCCGACAAATTGTCCGGCAGCTCTTTAACTTCATGAAGCGCTGGTATCAGACCGCAATTTTCGTCTCCCAGAAGCGGACCGGCCACGAGGAGCTCACCGCCGAGGCGGCCGGTGGCTACGCCGTAAGCCACATCGTGGACTGCACCATCGTTCTGGCCAAGCGGCTGATCCAGACGCCGGCCGAGGCCCGGCTTTACCGCCGGCCGGTCGGGGAGATTGTGCGCCTGCTCCGGATCGACGGCTGCCGGCTGTGCGGGCACAGCACCGCCACCCACCTGCTGGAAATTACCGAGACCGGCCTGGTAAAGGTTGGTCCGCCAATCTCACGTTTAGGAGGTCGGGAGGTCAATGCAGGAGGTTAAGCCCCAGGAAGTCAAACCGGACGGCCTTTCGCTCGTGGTCTTTTTAAAGTGTCTGGAGCTTATCGGCGGTCCCCGGCGGCTGTTCGAGCTGCGCAACCTCACCTGGGTGCCCAGCCTGATGGAGGCGTCGTATGCCGTTGTCCTCCGGGAACACTTCAACCGGACCGAGGACGAAATCGCCCAGTTCCTGGGCCTCACCCGGGCGTCGGTGCGCAACATCCTGCGGGCTGACCCGGAGGCGGTTCGGGAACGGCTGGAGGGTGCCCTTGAGGAGCGCAGCCGGGCCGCCCACGTCCACATCGCCGGCGGACTCGCCCGCCTCGCCTACCGGACCATCCGCCTCGAGGGGGCTTCCCTGGGACTGCTCGACGAGGTTGCGGCCGCCCTGGCGGCTTTCCAGCAGATTGAGGCTTAGCGGCCTTTAGGCCGCTTTAAACCTGGAGCCTGGGGTCGAGGGCTTCCCGCAGGCCGTCGCCGAGGAAGTTTATGCTGATCACGGTCAGGGAGATGAGGGCCCCGGGGTAAATGGCCAGCTCCGGGACCGTCCGCAGGTAGCGCTGGGCGTCCTGAAGCATGTTACCCCAGGATGCCTGGGGCGGCTGCACCCCGTAGCCGAGAAAACTCAAAGCCGACTCCAGCAGGATGGCGTTGGCCACCTGGAGGGTGGCGGCAACGATAATCGGGGCCAGGGTGTTGGGCAGAATATGCAAAAAGATTATCCGGCCCGACCCGGCCCCGACGACCCGGGCGGCCTCGACGAACTCGCGCTCCCGTAACGAGAGGAATTCGGCCCGGATTATCCGGGCAACCGCCGGCCAGGAAAGCCCGCCGATAATCAGGATCACGAAGGTGAGGTTTGTTTGAACAAACGAGCTCAGGACCAGGGCCAGGGGCAGAATCGGGATCGCCAGCATGACGTTAATTAGGGCTGAGAGGAGGGCGTCGAGCCGGCCCCCGTAGAAGCCGGCCGGGGCGCCGACCAGAATCCCGATGGCCACCGTAAGGACCGCGGCCCCGAAGCCGACGCTTAACGAGATGCGGCCGGCGTAAAGCAGCCGGCTTAAAAGGTCACGGCCGACGTCGTCCGTCCCGAGGGGATGTTCCCGGCTGGGCGGGGCCAGAATGTCGAGGCTTGCGGCGTCCGGGTCATATTTTGAGATGACCGGGGCGAGGGCCGAGGCCAGGACCAGGGCCGCCAGGATAACGGCGCTGGCGAGGGCCAGGTGGTGCTGGCGGAACCGCCGCCAGGCCCGCCGGGCCGGACTCAAAGTCTTGCGGGCGGCAAGAGCCGGTTCGGTCTGCTCGCTGGTGATAACCGGCGGCATCGGTCAGCTCAACCTGATACGGGGGTCGACCCAGCCATAGGCCAGGTCGGCCAGCAGGTTTCCGAGTACGGTCAGAACGGCCATAATCATAAACGCCGCCATCAGAACCGGGTAGTCCCGGCTGGCCAGGGCCTCGGCCAGCAGCCGGCCCATCCCCGGCCAGGCAAACACGACCTCGGTAATCATGGCGCCCCCAACCAGGCTTCCGCCCTGCAGGCCGATGAGGGTGACCAGGGGCAGGAGGGCATTCCGCAGGGCGTGGCGGGTGAGCACCGTCCACTCACTCAGCCCCTTGGCCCGGGCGAGGCGGATATAGTCCTGGTGGAGGACCTCCAGCAGGCTTGACCGGACGTAGCGGCTCCAGGCGGCGATGTACATCGTCGCCAGGACACTGGCCGGCCCGACCAGGTGGAGAAGCCGGTCAACCGGGTCGGCCTCCAGGCCGATGGTTGCGATTCCCCCGGACGGCAGGACCCGGAGCCGCACCGAGAAGATTAAAAGGACCATCATTCCAAGCCAGAAGGTCGGGATTGACACCCCGAGCATGGCGGCGATGCTGGCCAGGTACTGGACGAGGCGGGACCGGCTCACGGCCGAGACCACCCCGAACGGAACGGCCAGGACCAGGGCGATAAACAGGGCGGCGGCCATCAGCTGGACGGTGTTCGGGAGCCGGCCGGCCAGCACGCTGACGACCGGCTCCCGGTAGCGGAACGAGATGCCCCAGTCGCCCCGCAGGACGCCCCCGAGCCATCGGATGTACTGGATCGGGGGCGGTTGGTCGGTCCCGAGCAGCCGGGAGATCCGCTCGAGGTCTTCCGGGCCGGCGTCGGGCCCGGCATACAGGGCCGCCGGCCCGCCCGGCGCCAGCTGGAGCAGTCCGAACAGCAGCACCGAAATGACCAGCAGGGTCGGGACCGCCAGGAGCGTCCGGCGGATCAGGTAGCGGTTCATCGGCTACTGCTCAACCCACCACTCCGCCGCATTCCACATCTCCAGGTAGGCCGGGGCCGGCTTGTAACCCTTAAGCCGCTTGTTCACCGGCGTGTGGTCGGCCCGCCAGGCAACGAAGACGTAGGCCGGGTCCTCGTTAATCATCTTGAGGGCCTGGGCGTAGTAGACCTTTCGCTGCTGGCGGTCCAGGGTCGACTGGCCCTTAAGCAGAATCTCGTCGAGCTGGGGGTTGCAGTAGCGGCCCCAGTTCGTCGTCGGGTTCTTTTCCGGACAGAGATAGTGCTGGGCCAGGTCGGCCGGGTCCACGTAGCGGCCGGTGTAAGAGTAGGCCATCTCGTACTGGCCCCGGGGCAGGGCGTTGCCCCACATCGTCGCCACGTCGACGTTCTTAATGCGGGTCTCGATCCCGATCTCTTTCCACTGGCTGCCGATGAACGACAGGATCTGGACCCGCTCCTGCTCCCCGGCAATGTTTAAAATCTCGAAGCTGAGCCGCTGGTCGCCCTTGGCCCGAATGCCGTCGGGCCCGGGCCGCCAGCCGGCCTCATCCAGGAGCTGGCGGGCCTTCTGCGGATTGTAATCGAACTTGTCGATCTCCTCGCTGTAGGCCCAGGATGTCGGCGGAATCAGGCTCCAGGCCGGCTGGACCAGGCCCCGCAGGACGGTGCCCGTAAGGGCCTTGCGGTCAAACCCGTAGTTGAGGGCGAGCCTTACCCGCCGGTCGGCCAGCCGCGGGTCCTGGTTGTTCACCCAGATGATCCAGGGCGATGTGGCGTTGGTCGTGATGAGCTGGATATGGGGCATCCGCTGGATGATGGGCACCTGGTCGTTAAGCATCCGGAACCGGATGTCAACCTCGCCGGTGTCAAGCTGGTTGGTAAGGGTGTTGGCGTCGGTGATAATCTTGATGACAATCCGGTCCAGGTACGGCTTATCCGACAGGTAATACTCGGGGTTGCGCTCGACCATGATGTAGTTGCCGGGCCGCCACTCGACGAACTTAAACGGCCCAAGGCCCGGTCGGTTGGTCCGGAACCACTCGTGGGTTGCGAGCTCCTTCGGCGGTACGTTTCCCAGGATGTGCTGGGGCAGGATGGTGACGATGGCCACCCGGTCCAGGAACGCCGCATCCAGGCTCTTGAACTTGAAGACGACCGTATAGTCGTCGGGCAGGTCGACCGACTCGATCTGGTTCCAGCCGACCCGGCCCCGAACCGGGACATCCGGGTGCATTATCGTCTGGTAGGTAAAGAGGACGTCCCGGCTGGTGAACGGCCGGCCGTCGTGCCACTTGACGCCCCGCCGGAGCTTAAACGTCCAGACCAGGCCGTCCCGGGAGATGCCGCCGTTCTCGAGGCTCGGCACCGTTTCGGCCAGGGCCGGGATGTACTCCTGCTTTTCGTTGATCCGAATGAGGGGCTCGTTGACAAGGTCCGCCACTTCCTGCGCCACCGTGAGGCCCGTTATCGGACCCCAGAGCCGGTCGGGCTCCTGGTGCAACCCCACCGTGACCTGGCCGCCCCGCCGGGGCTGTCCGGACGGGGCCTGGGTTGCAGCCCCGGGTTGCTGGGGCGCCTGGGACGGGGCGCAGGCGCCTAGGGCGGCGCCGGCACCCAGGAGCGCGATGCTGCCGATAAACTCACGTCGGGTCCACATGATATTCCCTCCTTTCTGCGGGCCGAACCTGGCCCAGAAATCCGAGCGTCCGGTTAATGTACTCCACCGAAGCGTTTACCGCCGCCTCGACGGCGAGCCTGCCCTTTTCCGCCGAGGCCCGGGATGGGTAGCCCCAGACCCCCGTCGGGCTGAGGCTTACAAACGGCGCAAACTCCAGATACGACGGGGGCTGGGCCGGAACGGAGTCCTGGGCCTGCCCCCGCACCAGCTCAGGCGCAAGGTAGAGCAGGACCGACGTTTCCAGGTCGCCGGCATGCAGATCGCCCGCCGGGAAGAGGTCCCGGAGGGCCGGACCGGCCAGGGCGAACGGCTGCAGCCAGATGGCCGTGAAGGCCGGGTGTTCGTAGTTGAGCTGGCGCACGGCCGTCTTGACCACGGGATTCCCCCAGGGCCTGGTCGGCGACCCCGACGGCAGGCCGTGGCCGTTTATGACCACCAGCCGGCGGATGCCGTGGGCCTCCAGGGAGCCGGCGATGTCGGCGACGACCGCCCAGAGGGTTGGGGCTTCGACCGAGACGGTGCCCCGCTGCCCCCGGTGGGGCCCGGAGGTCCCGACCGGCCAGACGGGGAGAAGAAAGACCCTGGCCTCAAGGCGGCCGGCGATCCGGGCGGCCAGGGCGCCGACGATGACCTCGTCGGTCCCGACCGGCAGGTGGGGACCGTGGGGCTCGTGCTGGGCCAGCGGCAGAATGGCAACCTCCGGCCGGGCCTGCCCGAACTCGGGGGCCGTATTTTCGGGGGTTAGCACCGTGCCCATCATTCCGGGTACCCGTGTTCGCCCCGGGCGAGCCAGTGGACGGCGCCCACCACGTAGTCGACAATGGCGTCAACCCGGGCCGAAAAGGCCCGCCTCCCCTTCTCAGCGTCGGCGTGGGCGGGGCAGCCCCAGACGCCCTCGGGGTTGAGCCGCTCAATGGTCACGTAATCCAGAAATTCCCGGCCGACGTTGAGGGAGCCGTCCGGCCGGGGCGGCCGAACCAGGTCCGGCCGCAGGTAAAGCATCACCGAAGTCTCAACTTCCCCGGCGTGGACCTCGCGGTCGGCGGTCGCAAAAATCGGGGTCTGGCCGGGCAGGAGGGCCAGCGACTCCGGCGCCAGCAGGACCTTGAGGCCGGTGAGGGTCCGGTTGAGCTTCTCGACGGCCGGCTCGAGGATGAAGTTCCCGCCGTGCCCGTTTATAACCACCAGCACCCGGACCCCCTGCTCCGCCAGGGACCGGGCAATGTCGGCCAGCACCGCCGCCAGGGTGGCCGGCTTGAGCCAGACCGTTCCGCCCAGGGGACCGTGGCATTCGCTCAGGCTGACCGGAATCGACGGCAGAAGCCAGGCATCCAGCCGCTCGGCAACCTTGCGGGCCAGGGCATCCACCGCGAAAAGGTCGGTGCCGACCGGCAGGTGGGGGCCGTGCTGTTCGACGGCGCCGATGCCCAGGACCGCCAGTTCCGGCCGGTGGGCCTGAAACTCCGACCAGGTTGCCCGGCTGTCAAGCATCGGGTTCAACTCCCACTGACCCGGCTGGGCCGGAACGCCGGCATCACCTCCCGGGCGATAAGCCGGAGCTCGGTCAAAATGTGCTCGTGGGGCATGCCCGGAAAGTAGAGCCGGCAGATCAGGTGGTCTACGCCCAGGGCCTGCCGGAACCGCTCGATCTGGCGGATTGCCTGGTCGGGCGTTCCGATGATAAAGCGGTCCCGGCCGATGGCGTCGAGCCGGTCCAACGCCACCCCCGCCTGCCCGATGAGGGGATGGTGCCAGTCCTTGCCGTACTCGTCCCGGTAGTTGACCAGCAGGTGCCGCTCGGCCAGCTCCCGGGCCCGGGCCTCGGTCCCGGCAATCACCACGTCCCGGGTGAGGGGCCGGGGAACCCGGCCCGGGTCCTTGCCCGCTTTGACGAGAAACTCATCGTAGGTCGCCCGCGCCTCCAGAAGCTTCGGCAGGTCGGCCGTCGGCCCGGGCAACCAGGCATCGCCAAGCTGGGCGGCCCGGCGCAGGGCATTGCGACTCCAGCCGCCGACCCAGACCGGGATCGGGACCTCCGGCCGGGGCTCAACCCGGCCGTTGCGGACCCGGTAAAACTGGCCCTCGAAGGTCACCGTCTCCTCGGTCCAGAGGCGGCGCATCAGCCGCAGGGCCTCGGCGAACCGGCTGCCCCGGCCCTCCAGGGATACCCCGTACAGGTCGAACTCCTGGGGCCGGTAGCCCACGGCCACGCCGAGGATGAACCGGTTTTCGGAGATGACGGCCAGCATGGCCGCGTCTTCGGCGAGCCGCACCGGGTGGTAAAAGGGGGCGACGGCCACGTCGGTGCCAAGCAGGATGCGGCTGGTGCGGGTGGCCCAGCCGGCCAGGACCACCAGCGGCGATGGCCAGTAGTGGTTCGGCACGCCGTGGTGCTCCTCCATCCAGACCGAGTCAAATCCCAGCTCCTCCCCGAGGAGCACCTCCTCGAGGGCTTCCCGGTAGAAGCGGCCGCCCTCGGTCGGGATAAATCCGAACTTCATCGTCAGTCTCCCACCGGGGCCGCCTGGAGCAGGCCCAGGTCAACGAGGGCCCGGCGGACCCGCTCCCGGTCGGCCGGGCCGACCGGCAGCAGGGGCGGCCGGACGACCGCCCGGTCGATGATCCCCAGCATCACCAGGCCCTCCTTGAGCCGGGCCCGGTAGTTCCGGACCGGGGGCGCAAAGATTGCCTGCTCGAGGGGGAGCAGCTGCTCCCAGAGGCGGGCCGCCTCGGCGTAGTCGCCGGCCATCGCCGCCCGGTGCATCCGGACCTGCAGGTCGGTGGCAATGGCTGCAAACCCGATCAGGGCGCCCTCGGCGCCGAGCACGAACGACTCATAGATAAAGTTGTCGTTGCCGGTAAGCAGGGTGATTTTGCGCCGGCACTGCCGGAGAACGTCCCGGGTTCGGACGAATTTAACGGCGTCAAACGACGCCTCCTTGATGGCCACCACCGAATCGATGCCGTCGACGAGGCGGGCGAGGGTCTCGTCGTCAAAAATCACCCCGCCCAGGGCCGGCTGGAGCTGGAAGAGGATGATGGGCAGGTCGACGGCGTCGGCGATGGCCGCATGGTAGGCGTAAGGCAGCTCGGGTTCCAGGGGCTGGCCGGCAAAGGCCGGAATCGGAAACACCAGGAGGGCGTCAGCCCCGGCGGCCCGGGCATCCCGGGCCAGTTCGACTGCCTGGGCAGTATAGGTGGCGGCGAGGCCGGCCACCACCGTGGCCCGGCCGGCCACGGCCTCGACGGCCGCCTCGAGCACCGCCCGGCGCTCCTCCCGGGAGAGGTGGGGACCCTCCCCGGTATCCACGTTGATGGCGACCCCAACCACCCCCTGGCCGACAACCCAGTCCAGGTAGCGGCGCAGGGCCGGCAGGTCGGGCGAGTAGTCCTCCCCCATCGGAAGAACGGTCGCCGCAATGATCCCTTTAAGGTTGGGTACTTTCACGGTCGCAAACCTCCTTGAGCTGAGAATGGCCGGGTCGACCGGCGAACTTTAAGGTCGAAGCCGAGGACGGTATCGGGCGGGATTTCCCGCCCATCCAGGGCATCCAGGATAAGCCGCACGGCCACCGTCGCCAGGTCGCGGCCCCGGAAACTTACCGTCGTAAGGGGCGGCTCGACCACCGAAGCAATCGGCAGGTCGTTCATGCTCACCAGGCTCACCCGGTCGGGCACGGCGATGCCGGCTTCCCGGAGGGCGACCAGAGCGCCGATGGCCATGATATCGGTCGAGGCGACCAGGGCCGAAAACTCCACCCGGCGGGCCAGCAGCTCCCGGGTGGCCCGGTAACCGCCCTCCCAGGTGTACCAGCCGATGACGACCAGGCCCGGGTCGAAGGGCAGGCCGTGGGCGGCCAGGGCCTGCCGGTAGCCTTCAAGCCGGTCGGTCGAGGTGGTGAAGTTCGGCTGGCCGCAGATAAAGGCGATGCGCCGGTGGCCGAGGCCGATAACGTGCTCGGTGGCGGCCCGGGCGACCGCCACGTTATCAACCCGGACCATGGGGACCCCGGTCGGGTGCCGGGAAAGGGCAACAACCCGGGTGCCCCGGGCCACCAGGGATGCAACCTCCCGCCGGAGGTTTTCGATGTGGGCCTCATCTTCGACGCAGCCGCCGGCGAAGATGAGGCCGTCGGGCCGAAACGCCCGGAGCGACCGCATAACCCGGAGCTCTTTGTCCGGGTCGCGGTCGGTGCTGCAGATGAGGGCGCTGTAGCCGTCGGGCTGGCAGGCGTCCTCGACCGCCCGGGCGATCTCGGCAAAGTAGGGGTCGGCGATATCGTGGACGGTCAGGGCGATAAGCTTGGTCCGGCGCCGGACGAGGGCCCGGGCGATGGCATCGGGCACGTAGTCGAGCCGGCGGGCGGCGTCAAGGACCCGGGCGCGGGTCTCGGGGCTTACCGGGTAGTCGGCATTGGAGAGGATCCGGGAGACGGTGGCAACCGAGACGTTTGCCTCCCGGGCCACGTCAACGATGGATATCCGCCTGGCGGCGACCACCGGAACCAATCCTGTTAGTAAACGTTTTCTGCTCAGTTATAAAGCCGGTGCCGGCCCGTTGTCAAGGGGCGGTTTTTTATTCGTGTCCGGCGGGCCGCAGCGAATCCTCGAGGGCCTGCCGGACCAGCGGTGGCAGGGGTGTCGGCCGGCCGCTCTCGTCGAGCCAGACCTGGACCGAGCTGCCCCGGGCGACCGGAATCCCGTCGCTCTTGCGGGTAAGCTCGTATTCAAGGCCGAAGCTTGAATTGCCGACCCGGGCGGTCCAGGCCGAGGCGATGACCGTCTCCGGGTAAGTGAGGGGAGCCAGGAACCGGGCCTCAGTTGCGGCCAGGGTGAAGTTCCGCTCGCCCGGCCGGCGGGGCCGCCAGATGATCCCGAGCCGCATCAGGTGGACGAGTCGGACCTGCTCAAAGTAAACGAAATAGACGGCGTTGTTTACGATGCCGTCGCCGTCGATATCGGTCGACCTGACCTCGAGTTCGATGCTGGTTATCACCCCGGTCTAAGTCAAGTTAGTCTGCGGCCGCCGGTGGAGGCCTGCCGAAGGAGTATAGCCGGAAAGCCCCCGGGTCGGGCAAAATTGCGGGGACGGTTTGCGCGCGGATATAATAAGCCAGGTTACTGCGGCTCTGAATTCTTAAGACGGAGGAGGGCAAATGGCCGAAAAGGACTCCCTCGAGCTGGCTTATGAGGTTGCGGACCGCTGGCACTGGTTTTACAAAAAGGGTCTCATCAGCCGCCGGGACTTTCTTAAGGCCGTCCTGGTCACGGGCGGGGTGACCGCCGCACCCGCCGTGGCCGCCTGCACACCCCAGCCCGGAGCCCCGGCTCAGCCCCAGGCGCCCCGTCAGCCCACCAAGGACACGATCTCTTCGGCGTTCGGCAGCGACCTGCCGAACCTGGACCCCCATATGCACTTTCTCCGGTTCGGCATCATCTTTCACTACCACGTATTTGACAACCTGGGGGTCCGGGACCCGAAGACGATGCGCATCGGTCCCCACCTGGCAACTTCTTGGAAGCCCATCGACCCGACCACCTGGGAAATCGAACTGAGAAGGGATGTCACTTTCCATAATGGGGACCCGTTTACGGCTGAGACGGTCAAGTTCAACTGGGAGCGGATAACGAACCCCGAGCAGAAGAGCCCCCAGCGGGGCAACCACGAGCAGATTGCCGGGGTCGAAGTCGTCGACCGTTACAAGGTCAGGGTCCGGACCAAAGCGCCGTACCCGATTTTTGTTGAGCGGCTCCAGAACTTCCAGATGGTGCCGGAGAAGGTCATTAAAGAGAAAGGCGATGCCTGGTTTGCCGAGCATCCGGTCGGGACCGGCCCGTACAAATTTGTTGAGTGGAGGCGGGACCAGTACATTCTGGTCGAGCGCAATGACAACTACTGGGGGCCGAAGCCGGCCTTTCGGTATTTCAAGTATGTGGTGATCCCCGAAGTTACCACCCAGATCGCCGAACTTCTGAACGGCAACATCGACGTGATGCGGGGTGTCCCCACCGACCAGGTGAATACCATCAACAACTCCGGCCGGGCAAGGGTCGTAAGCCAGCGGATCCTGCGCACCGGGTTCGTCGGCCTGGACTCTAAAGGACGCACTGCCCCCAATCCGTTCATGGACGTGCGGGTGCGGCACGCCGCAAACCATGCGGTCAACATCGAAAGCTATATCAAAAACCTTCAGCCCGGCGGCGACCGGGCCCCGGCCCTGGTGAACCCGATGGCCTTCGGCTACGACCCGGCGGTCAAGCCCCACGAGTACGACCCGGACAAGGCGAAGTCGCTCTTAGCCCAGGCCGGCTATCCCTCAGGTTTCGAGGTGACCTTCAACCGCACGAACGCATCGCTCCTGCCCAACGCCCGTCTGGTATTCGAGGCGATGCAGCGGGACCTGGAGAAGGTCGGCATCCGGGCAAAGTTCCAGGTCCACGAGTCCCGGGCGTTCACCGACATGGTCTCCCAGGGCAAGGGCGGCCCGATGTACGAGTGGTCCTGGGGCTATTACTCGGTGTTTGACGCCGACGGCATCCTGTGGGATATGCTCCATTCGAGCAGCCCGTTCAGCTACTACTCGAATCCGGAGCTGGACCGGCTGCTGCTGGAGGCCCGGTCGACTTTGGACGAGGAGAAGCGCAAGCAGCTCTATTCCCGGGCCCAGCAGATCATCCGGGAGGAGGCCCCGGTCATCTTCATGTGGGGCTTCCACCAGCTCTGGGCGGTGAGCACCGCCGTCAACTGGATGCCGGACCCGGACGAAATCGACAAGTTCTACAACGCCAGGCCGGCGTAACTGCCGGGCCTGAATCAGGCCGATGACCGCATACCTCGTCCGGCAGGTCATCCAGCTCATCATCGCCGTCTGGGGCATCTCGGTCATCGTCTTCGTGGTCAACTTCGTCATCGGCGACCCGATCAACGCCCTGGTGCCCCCCGAGACCCCGGAGGAGACCCGCCAGCTCCTGCGTCACCAGTACGGGTTCGACCGGCCGATCCTGGTCCAGTACCTGGACTTTGCCCGGGGGGCCATTGTCGGCAACTTCGGCGAATCGTATCTTTTTAAAAAGCCGGCCCTGAGCCTGGTTCTCGAACGGCTGCCGGCAACCCTGCAGCTTACGGTGGCCGGGATGGGCGTGGCGATTCTGGTGGCCATTCCGGTCGGCATCATCTCGGCCTACTGGCGCTACTCCCTCATCGATAACATTGCCACCGTAATCGCCGTGGCCGGCCAGGCGATGCCCATCTACTGGCTCGGGCTGATGCTCATTTTGCTCTTCTCGGTTCAGCTGCGCTGGCTGCCGGCCTCGGGCTACGGCACGCCCCAGCACCTCATCCTGCCGGCCTTCTGCCTGGGGGTGTTTACGGCGCCGGTGGCCATGCGGCTGGTGAGGTCCGGCATGCTGGATGTGCTTTCGCAGGACTACATCCGGACGGCCCGGGCCAAGGGCCTGACCGAGTGGACGGTGGTTGTGGGCCACGCCCTGCGCAACACGCTTATCCCCGTGATTACCGTCCTGGGGCTGCAGTTCGGCCAGCTCATGGGCGGGGCCGTCATCACCGAGACGGTGTTCGCCTGGCCGGGGGTTGCACTCCTGCTCATCAATGCGATTTACCGGTCGGACATCCCGGTGATGCAGGCGGCCGTCATCATGCTCGCCCTGATTATTGCCGGGGTGAACTTCCTGGTCGACGTGGTCGTGGCCGTCCTTGACCCGAGGATCAGGCTGAGATGACGGACCGCGTGCCCGAAGCGCCGGTGGTGGCCGGAACGCTGGCGATCCCGGAGCGGCGGGGTAGGCCGGGCTGGCAGCGGTCGGTCCGCCGGCTCTGGCAGCTGAGGACCGCCACCCTGAGCGGCTTCTTCCTGGTTGGGCTGGTGCTGGTGGCGGTCTTCGCCGACTTTATTGCGCCGTATAACCCCTACGAGGGGGAGCTGGTTGACCGGCTGAAACCCCCGGTCTGGGAGCAGGGGGGTAGCTGGGTCCACATTCTGGGCACCGACCAGGTCGGCCGGGACAACCTTAGCCGGCTCATCTTCGGCGCCCGGGTCTCCCTGGCCGCCGGCTTTCTGGCTACGGTGGTGGCGGCGGTGCTCGGGGTGGCCCTCGGCCTGGCGGCCGGCTACATCGGCCGGCTGGCCGATACGGTGGTCTCGACCGTTATCAACATCCAGCTTACGGTGCCCTTTATCCTGCTGGCCCTGCTTTTTATCGGGGTGGTCGGCCCCGGCCTGGTGATTGCCAACTACATTGCGGTGAACGTGATCATCGTGCTGGGGGTTGCTTCCTGGCCCATCTACGCCCGGGTAATCCGGGCGGAAGTCCTCAAGCTCCGCGAGCTGGACTTCGTCACGGCCGCCCGCTGTCTTGGGGTTTCGGATGTGCGGATCGTTCTCCGGCATATCCTGCCGAACACTTTTAATGCGGTGGTCGTCTTGAGCACGGTGCAGGTGGCCCGGTTTATCATCACCGAGGCGTTTTTGAGTTTCCTGGGGCTGGGCACCCCGCCCCCAACCCCGACCTGGGGCAGCATGCTGGCCGACGCCCGCCAGTTCATGTTCGATAAATGGTGGCTTCCGACCTTCCCGGGCCTGGCGATTTTTATAACGACCCTGGCGATTAACCTGTTCGGCGACGGCCTCCGGGACTGGCTCGACCCATATTCCCGCAACATCTAACCGGCTCGCCGGCCCGGTTGGCCTCAACGGCCGGCAGGGGGCCGGCCAGAATCCCGCAGGATCCCTGCGACCTCCCGAACGGGATGGCCGTAAAACGAGCGGAGGCACCCGGAAAACCTCTGCGGGCTCGCCGGGTGAATCGGCAAGAAACCGACCGACTTACCGCGGGGACCTCAGCCCGCCGTCAGACCTCGGCCCTTCCCGTTGACGTAAACGTAATGTGCGAGGTATCCTCGGAATCGGTAGGATGCGCCGCCGGGTCCTTATCAGGCTGTTAGGGTTCCTCTGGAGATACCGGGGCCGGTTTGCGCTGGCCTGTTTTTGTTTGCTGGCCGCCTCGGGCTTCGGCCTGGCGGTCCCCTGGCTCATTAAGGAGGTGATCGACTTCGGCCTGCGGGCCGGAAATCCGGGCTACCTGGTGCTTTCGGGCGGGCTGGTTATCCTCTTCAGCGTTGCCCGGGGGGCGTTCGCCTACGGCCAGGGGTATCTTTCCGAGGCGGTTTCGCAGCGGGCCGCCTACGACCTGCGCAATGCCCTCTTCGACAAGTTTCAAAGGCTCAGTTTTGCCTTCCACGACCGGGCCCAGACCGGGCAGCTGATGTCCCGGGCCACCGCCGACGTCGAGGGCGTGCGGATTTATCTTAACATCGGCATCATGCGCCTTCTGACGGTGGCGGTTATGGTCCCGGCCGTCCTGGTCCTCGCCGTCCAGGCCAATTTCCGGCTCGCCCTCATCCTGCTGGTAAGCGTGGTTGCCATCGGCCTCTGGGCGATAAATATCTCCTCGAGGCTGCGGCCGATCTGGCTCCGGGTCCAGCAGGCGATGGGCGACCTGGGAACGGTCCTTCAGGAGAACCTGACCGGCATCCGGGTGGTCCAGGCGTTCTGTCAGGAGGAGGCCCAGCAGCAGCTCTACGACCGCCACAACCGCCGGCTCCGGGAGCTGACCCTGCGGGCGAGCCGGGTCGGGGCGTTGCACCAGCCGTTTTTGCTGTTCATGCTCAACCTGGCCGTTGTGGCAACCCTGTGGGTCGGCGGCCGGGAGGTGATGGCCGGCCGGCTCACCCTGGGTGAGCTGGTCGCCTTCACCCAGTATCTGTTGATGCTCTTTATGCCGGTTCGGGCCCTGGGCTGGGTGATGAATATCTTCGCCCGGGCTCACTCGGCCGGCGAGCGGATCTTTGAAATTCTGGACTCCGTTCAGGAAGTCCCCGAGAAGCCGGATGCGGTGGAGCTGAAGGAGGTCCGGGGCGAGGTCGTATTTGAAAACGTGACCTTTGCGTATTCCGACCGGGCCCCGGCCCTGCGCAACGTAAACCTGCGGGTGCGTCCCGGCGAGGTGGTCGCCCTGGTCGGGCCTACCGGCAGCGGCAAGAGCACCCTGGTCCAGCTCATCCCCAGGTTCTACGACGTTACCTCCGGCCGGGTCTTAATTGACGGCCACGACGTTCGGGACCTGAAGCTGGCGTCCCTGCGCCGGAACATCGGGATCGTCCTCCAGGACACGTTTCTTTTTGCGGCGACGATTCGGGAAAATATCGCCTACGGTTGGCCGGACGCCACCGACGAGGAGGTTATCGCCGCGGCGAAGGCGGCCCGAATCCACGACTTTATCATGAGCCTGCCCGACGGCTACAACACCTGGGTTGGGGAGCGGGGGCTCACGCTGTCGGGTGGCCAGCGCCAGCGCATCGCAATTGCCCGGGTCCTGCTCCTCAACCCGAAGATCCTCATCCTGGACGATGCCCTCTCAAGCGTCGACGTCGAGACCGAGGCCGAAATTCAGGCCGCCCTCGAGACGGTGATGCGGGGCCGGACGACGTTTATCGTTGCCCACCGGCTCAAGACGGTCCGGCTTGCCCATCGGATTGTGGTGATGGTCGGGGGCGAGGTTGTCGAAGAGGGGACCCATGAGGAGCTGATGGCCCGGAACGGCTTTTACCGGCAGGTGTACGAAACCCAGCTCCGGGCGCAGGAAGATGCCGGGCTGCTGGTGCGGGGTGATGACTAGATGATGGTCGGACACTGGCACCACGGGGCCGGCATCCTCCGGCGCAGCGACCTGATGCTGGACGAGAAGGAGTTCGGCCGGGCCTTCGACTGGCCGATTTACCGGCGGCTGTTCGGGTTCGTTCGGCCGTATGCCGGCCCGATGGCCCTGAGCGCCGCCCTGACGCTGGTCTACACGGTCACGAACCTGCTCAACCCGTATCTTATAAAGCTGGCCATTGACGGGCCCATCGCCCACACCGACCCGGCCGGCCTCGGCCTGATCGCCCTGCTGTTTCTGGCCAACAGCACCGCATCCTGGCTGGCCCAGTTCGGGCAGACCTGGTTCCTGGCCTGGGTGGGCCAGCAGGTCCTCTACGACCTGAGCAGCCGGATGTTCAACCACATCCAGCGGCTCAGCTTCAGTTTCTTCGACGCCAACGAGGTCGGCCGGATCATGTCCCGGGTCCAGAACGACGTCCAGGTCCTCCAGGAGATCCTGGCCCAGGGGACGGTCTCCCTGGTCGCCGACATGATCACCCTCCTGGGAATCCTGGTCGTCCTCTTCCAGATGAATCCGCGGCTTGCCCTCCTGACGTATCTGGTCCTGCCGCTGCTGGCAGGCATCACCGTCGTCTGGCAGCGGCGGGCCCTGGAGTCCTTCCGGCGGGTCCGGGCGGCGATCTCGGTTGTGAACGCAACCCTGCAGGAGAGCGTTTCGGGCGTCCGGGTGATTCAGGCCCTGGCGCGGGAGCGGGACAACCTGCGCCGGTTCGACGCCCTGAACGAGCAGCACCTGGAGGCGAACCTGCAGGCCGGCCGGGTTTCGGCCCTGATCCTGCCGGCGGTGGAGGTGGTTTCGGCCCTGGCAACCGCCCTGGTCATCGTCTTCGGCGGCGGGATGGTGCTGGCCGGCGACCTCCAGGTCGGGGCCCTGGTGGCGTTTACGCTGTACATCAACCGGTTCTTCGACCCGATCCGGGACATCGCCATGCGGTACACCCTGCTTCAGCGGGGTACGGTGGCGGCCGAGCGGATCTTCGAGGTTCTGGACACCAGGCCCGAGGTGGCCGACGCCCCGGATGCGGTCGAGCTGCCGCCGGTGCGGGGCGAGGTTGTCTTTGAAAACGTCTGGTTCTGGTACGTGCCGGACGTTCCGGTCCTTAAGGGAATTAACCTGCGGGTGGAGCCGGGCGAAACGGTGGCCCTGGTCGGGCCGACCGGTGCCGGTAAGAGCACCCTGGTCCGGCTCATCCCCAGGTTTTATGACGTCAAGGACGGCCGGATCCTGGTCGACGGGATTGATATCCGGACGGTGACCTTAAAGTCCCTCCGGCGGCAGATCGCCATCGTACCCCAGGAGCCGTTCCTCTTTTCGGGGACGATTTACGACAACATCAAGTTCGCCCGGCCCGAGGCGGACGACGCCGAGGTGATGGCCGCAATCCGGGCCGTGGGCCTGGATGAGCTGGTGGCCACCTTGCCCCAGGGGGTTCATACGCCGGTGGGGGAGCGGGGCCAGAACCTGAGCGTCGGCCAGCGCCAGCTTATTAGCTTTGCCCGGGCCCTGCTGGTCGACCCCCGAATCCTGATCCTTGATGAGGCGACGGCCTACCTGGATTCCCGAACCGAGGCCCGGCTGCAGGCGGCCCTCCACCGGGTGCGGGCCGGCCGGACGACGTTTATCATCGCCCACCGGCTCAACACCGTCCGGGATGCCGACCGGATCGTGGTCCTCGACCAGGGCCGCATCGTTGAGGTCGGCACCCACGCCGAGCTGCTCAGCCGGAGCGGCCTCTACCGGCGGCTCTATGAGGTCGGGTTCGGGGCCCGGCCAGCACCCCAGGCCGCCGGCGACGGCACCGGCCCAACCGCCTGAGCGGGCCGGCAACACCGAATCCGTTATAATTGGCTGGTGATGGGCCTGAGGGAGCTTCTTGTCCGCCTGCAGAACTCCGAGGTCGGCGTCGACGAGGTCCTGGACTATTTAAAGGTCTGGCCCTACGAGGAGCTGGGGTTTGCCAAGGTCGACCACCACCGGGCCATTCGCAAGGGCTTCCCGGAGGTGGTTTTTGGGCCGGGCAAGACCCCGGCCCAGGTGGCCGAAATCGTCGGCCGGCTGGCCGCCCAGGCCGAATGCATCCTGGTGACGAAGACGACGGCCGAGGCCTTTGCGGCCGTAAGGGCGGCGGTGCCCGACGCCCACTTCCACGAGGTTGCCCGGGCCATTTACGTGGACCGGCGGGCGAACCGGCGGCTTAAGCCCGGGGTTGTGGTGGTGGCGGCCGGGACCTCCGATCTACCGGTGGCCGAGGAGGCGGCGTTGACCGCCGAGCTGATGGGGAGCCGGCCCGACCGGCTCTATGACGTCGGGGTGGCCGGGATCCACCGGCTGCTCGGCAACCTGGACCGGCTACGGTCGGCGAAGGCGGTTGTGGTGGTGGCCGGGATGGAGGGGGCCCTGCCGAGCGTGGTCGGGGGGCTGGTGGCGGCCCCGGTCATTGCCGTGCCGACCAGTGTTGGCTACGGGGCCCATTTCGGCGGCCTGGCGCCCCTTTTGACGATGCTCAATTCGTGCGCCCCGGGGGTGGCAGTTGTGAACATCGACAACGGCTTTGGGGCGGGCTATCTGGCCGGTCTAATTAACCTGAGGGCGAAAGATGAATCCGAAACTTGAGCGGCTTAAGGGTATCCTGCGGGAGCTGGGTTCGGCGGTGGTGGCCTTTTCGGGGGGCGTCGACAGCAGCCTGCTGGCGTCGGTGGCATATGAGGTTTTGGGGGAGCGGGCGGTGGCGGTCATTGGGTCTTCGCCAACGTACCCGCCGGAGGAGATTGCCGAGGCCGAGGCGATTGCCCGGGAGATTGGCATCCCCTACCGGGTGGTGGAGACGGCCCAGCTGGCGGACCCGCACTTTGTGGCGAACAACCCGGCCCGGTGCTACCACTGCCGGCAGGAGCTTTACAGCCGGCTTGGGGAGTTTGCCCGGGCGAACGGCTACCGGTGGGTCATCGACGGGACGAACGCCGACGACCTGGGCGATTACCGGCCCGGGCTTAAGGCGGCCGAGAAGCTGGGGGTGAGGCACCCGCTGTGCGAGGCCGGCCTGACGAAGGCGGAGATTCGGGAGCTGGCCCGGGAGCGGGGGCTTAAGGTCTGGGACAAGCCGGCGTCGCCGTGTCTGGCGTCGAGGTTTCCGTACGGGCGGATGATTACGCTGGCGGAGCTTGAGCAGGTGGCGGCGGCCGAAGCGTACCTGCGGGGGCTTGGGTTCCGGCAGCTGCGGGTCAGGCACCACGGGGAGCTGGCCCGGATTGAGGTTTTGCCGGAGGATATCGGCCGGCTGGTGGAGCCCGAGATTCGGGCCGGGATTGTGGCCCGGTTCCGGGAGCTGGGCTACCGGTATGTGACGGTGGACCTGGCCGGGTACCGGATGGGGAGCCTCAATGAGGCGGTCCTGGCCCGGGGCCGGACTTCGGGCCATTAACAGCCCACCGTCGCGGTGCGGACCGCCTATTTTGACTGCTTTGCCGGGGCCGCCGGGGACATGATTGTCGGGGCGCTGGTCGATGCCGGCGCTTCAACCGAAGCCCTGCTGGCCGCCTTCCAAGGCCTCGACCTTTCGGGCTATTCGGTCCGGTTCGAGCGGGACCGGCGGGGCCCCATCGCCGGGACCCGGTTCATTGTCGAGGTCTCCGAACCGCCGGGCCCCGGCCGCCGGCTGGGGGATATTCTCCGGCTCCTGGAGGGCGCCCGGTTGCCGCCGGGCGTGGCCGGCCGGGCGGCGGCAGTTTTCCGCCGGCTTGCCGAGGCCGAGGCGAAAGTCCATGGGGTCGACGTCGAATCGGTCCATTTCCACGAGGTCGGGGCCGTCGACGCGGTCCTGGACGTGGTCGGGGCGCTGGTCGCCCTGGAGGCCCTGGGCGTCGGGGCCGTGTACTGTTCCGCCCTGCCGGCGGGGGGTGGGGTGGTGGGGACCGAGCACGGGAACCTGCCGGTTCCGGCCCCGGCGGTCCTGAGCCTTCTGGCCGGGACCGGGGCGGTGGTGGGGCCGGCCCCAACTCCCGAGGCTGCCCGTTACGAACTGGTGACACCGACCGCCGCCGCCCTCCTTGCAACCCTGGCCCGGTTCGAACAGCCCGCCCTGAAGGTCGAGGCCGTCGGCTACGGCCTGGGCGCCCGCCACCTGGAGTCGCTGCCAAATGTCCTCCGGGTCTGGGTTGGGGAAGCCGCCGACCTTCCCGCCGAACAGACCCTTACCCTCCTCGAGACGAACATCGACGATATGCCGGCCGAATTTTACGGCTACTTGATGGAACGCCTCTTTGAGGCCGGGGCCAAAGACGTCTGGTTCACGCCGATCCAGATGAAAAAGAATCGGCCCGGGGTCCTGGTGAGCGTCCTGGCCCCGGCCGAACTCGAGGACCGGCTTCTCGATATTATCTTCCGGGAGACCACGACCCTGGGCGTTCGGCGCCGGCCGGTCGGGCGGCATGAGGCGGCCCGGGAGCTTTTCGAGTTTGAGTCGAGCCTGGGGCCGGCGGCGGTGAAGGTGAAGCGCTGGCGGGGTCAGGCCCTCAACGTCGCCCCGGAGTACGAGGTCTGCCGGGACCTGGCCAAGCGGACCGGCCGGCCCCTCCAGGAGGTCTACCGGGTTGTCGAGTTCGAAGCCTGGCAGAAACTTTTGGCCGGGAGGTAAGTGACCCATGGAGATTAAAACTGTCGGGGTTGTCGGCTGCGGCCTGATGGGCTCGGGCATCGCCGAGGTCTGCGCCCGGGCCGGGTACAACGTCATTGTCCGGGAGGTGGATGAGGCCACCCTGAACCGGGGGCTGGAGCGGATCCGCCAGTCGCTCGGCCGCGCCCTCGAGCGGGGCCGGATCGACCAGGCAACGTACGAGCAGACCCTCGGCCGGATCCGGGGCACGGTGAATATGGCCGACCTGGCCGGGTCGGATTTCGTTATTGAGGCCGTCGTGGAAAACCTGGACCTTAAAAAGCAGGTCTTCGCCGAGCTGGACCGAATCTGCCGGGAGGGGGTCATCCTGGCGACGAACACGTCGTGCCTGCCGGTAACCGATATCGCGGCTGCCACCCGCCGGCCGAAGCTGGTCATCGGCACCCACTTTTTCAACCCCGCCCCGGTGTTGCCCCTGGTCGAAATCGTCCGGACGATCTTAAATGACGACGCGACGGTTGAAACGACCCGGCGGTTCTGCGAGTCGCTGGGTAAGACGGTGGTGGTGACCAGGGACCGGCCCGGCTTTATCGTCAACCGGCTGGCCATCCCGTTCCTGCTGGACGCCGTCCGGCTCCTCGAAGAGGGCATGGCCACGAAGGAGGAGATCGATACGGCGGTCAAGCTCGGCCTGAACCACCCGATGGGACCGCTTACCCTGCTCGACTTCGTGGGCCTGGATACGACGTTGTTCGTTGCCGACGCCATGTACCAGGAGTTCCGGGACCCGAAATTTGCCGCCCCGCCCCTCCTCCGCCGGATGGTCGCGGCCGGCCTGCTCGGCCGGAAGTCGGGCCGGGGCTTTTACGACTACACGTCGGGCTAGTTGGGTTCGCGAAGGCTCCTGGTCGGGGCGGGTCTGGCGCTGGCCCTGGCCGTGGGCCTCGGGGCGGCGACCGGGCCGGGCTACCCGACCGACAGCGCCCACTATAAATTCTGGACCCGGCTCGTAACCCTGGAGGGGATTCACCGGGCCTACCGGGGCGTCTGGCCGGAAACGTACGCGATCTACCCGCCGCTCCACCTTTACTACTACCGGCTCGTCGGTGAGATTTACCGGCGGACCGCCGACCCGGCCTTCGACCCGGACCGGGCCCTGGAAAGCCGCCTGCTCACCTTTCTTCTCAAGGTGCCGGCGGTTCTGGCCCACGTGGCCGCGGCGGGGGTAGTCTACCTGGTGGCCCGGTCCGGTTCTGGCTTCGGTCCGGCCCTCCTGGCGATGGGGGCCTGCGCCTTCAACCCGGCCCTGGTCTTCACCGTGAGCCACTGGGGCCAGCCGGATTCGGTCCACACCCTCTTTTTGCTGGCCGGCTTCGGCCTGCTCGGGTCCGGCCGGGTCGGGCCGGCCGGAGCCGCCTTCGGCCTGGCGGCGATGTCCAAGCCCCAGGCCTGGGTGGTTCTCCCGCTGGCGGCCTGGGCCTCGGTCCGCTGGTTCGGCCCCGGCCGGACCCTGCGGGGCCTGGGGGCCGGTTCGGCAGTCGGCCTGGGCCTCAGCCTGCCCTTCATCGTCGGGGGTACGGTTGGGGAGTTACTGACCCTGCCGGCTCAGACCGCCGGCGTGATGCCGGTCGTCTCGGCCAATGCCCACAACCTCTGGTGGCTTCTCACCCTGGGCCGGGGTCTGACCATCCCCGACTGGGCCCCGTTCATCGGGCCGGTCTCCTACCGGGCGGCCGGCCTGGGACTTACCCTGGGGGCGCTGGCCGCCGGGCTGGCCGCCGTCGGCCGGGAGCCGGACCGGCTGAGGCTCTGGGTGCTGGCCGCGTTCACCGGGTTCGGGTTTTTTATGCTGGCCCCCCAGGTCCACGAAAACCACCTCTTTTTCGTCCCGGCCCTGCTGGCCCCGGTTTGTCCGGCCGGCCGGCGGCTTGCCGCGGTGTTCGGGCTGGTAAGTTTTACTTTCCTGGTAAACCTGGCGGTGGCCGACCCGGGCCTCAACCTCTTTGACGGGCCGGTTCGGGCCGTTCTGGGGCTGGCCAACGCCGGCCTGAACCTGGGAGCGTTTCTCTACCTGGGCCGGCTTGCCCTCCGGCCCGGGAAATCGGCGGCCTAAAGCTCCAGGTCGGCGGCGATCCCCTTCATCGCCTCCAGCCCGAGGCCGATAAACTCCGGCAGGGGGATGCCCAGGTTCGATTCGCAGGTCAGGATCTCTTCCCGGCTGGCGCCCCGGGCAAAGGACTTTTCCTTGAAGCGGCGCAGGACGAAATCGACGGTCAGGGGCTCAAGCTTCTTGTCAGGGTGGACCAGGGCGCAGGCGACGATGAGGCCGGTCAGGTTGTCGCAGGCGTAGAGGGCCTTGGCCATGGTCGTGTCCATCGGGGCCTTGTGGTTGTGGGCGAGGATGGCGTGGACGATGCGCTCGGTGCCGGCGTACTGCCGGAGCCTTTCGGCCGTGACCTCGGTGTGCCGCTCGAGGTCCTTTTCGGTCACCTCATAGTCGGCATCGTGGAGCAGGCCGGTAAGACCCCACTCATCTTCGTCTTCGCCAAAGTGGCGGGCCAGCCGGCGCATGAAGGCTTCGACGGCCAGCAGGTGTTTTTTGATGTTCGGGCTTTTTACCAGCTCGTCGACGATTTTAAGGGCTTCTTCCCGGGTCAGGGCGGAGCGCTGTTCTACGGCCATGCCACTGTCACCTTCGGTTGGGGTGTTCAGGTTAGAGTATAAGCCTGGGGGGCCGGGCCGCTCCAGGTGCGCCGTACGTGCTATAATAAAGATTGCCCGCCAATGCAGCCCGACCGTGAAGTCGTCCGGGGATCGGATCTGGCCGGCCACCGGCCCGCTGCCGGGGCCGGAGCGGGTCTTGACAGCATCCGGGCACCATGGTATAGTGTAGCCTGGTTGAGTGTGATCTGCGGCTTGTTTCACCCGTAGCGTATCCTCTGGAATGTTGCTAATTCCCCGTCCAAGGGTATAAGCGCCGGTAGATTTTGTTAACCGGGGGAGTGTTTGCTTATGTCATTGGTGTCCTACGGAAGCTCAACGGATAGGCTGAGGTTGCCCCAGAAATCCTACGCCCGAATTCCCGATATTCTGCCCCTGCCCAACCTGATTGACGTCCAGCTCAGGTCCTTCCGCTGGTTCATGGAGGAGGGCCTGCGGGAAGTCCTGGATGAGGTCTCGCCCATCGAGGACTTCACCGGCCGGCGGATGGCCCTTTACTTTGGCGATTACGAGTTCGGTAAGCCTCAGTACACCGAGTGGGAGGCCCGGGAGCGGGACGTCACCTACGCCGCCCCCCTCCGGGTCGAGGTCATCCTCGTTATCCGGCGGGAAGACGGGACCGAGATCGAGCGCAAGCAGAAGGTCTTCATGGGGGATTTCCCCCTGATGACCTCCACCGGCACGTTCATAATTAACGGGGCGGAGCGGGTGGTCGTAAGCCAGCTCATCCGCTCGCCCGGTGTCTACCTGAGCCTCGAGGTCGACCCGATCTCGGGCCGGCGGCTCTGCTTCGGGAAGGTCGTCCCGAACCGGGGCGCCTGGCTGGAGTTCGAGAGCAGCCCCCGGACCGGGATTTCGGCCCGGATCGACCGCAAGAAGAAGCTGCCGGTGACGACCTTCCTGCGGGCGGTCGGCTTCGGCAGCGACGAGGAGCTGTTCGAGCTATTTGAAGGGGTTGACACGAACCCCGACTTCTCGTGGCTCCGGGCGACCCTGGCCCGGGACCCGGTCAAAAACGCCCTCACCCGGGACCGGTCCCGGGACGGTCAGAAGGCCGCCCTGGAAGACTTTTACAAGCGGATGCGGCCGGGCGACCCGCCGAATGAGGCGGCGGCCCGGCAGATGCTGGATGCCCTCTACTTCAACCCCCGCCGCTACGACCTGGGCCGGGTTGGCCGGTACAAGCTTAACCGCCGGCTCGACCTGGAGGTGGACCCGGGCCGCAAGGCCCTGACCGCCGAGGACCTGGTGGAGATGGTCCGGCGGATCATCCTGCTCAACAACTACGACCTGGGCCCGCAGTACTGTCCCCGGTGCCGGCTGGCCTACTACAACCGGGTCAACCCGCCGGTCACGCCCGGCCGGTGCGACCGGTGCGGCGGCCTCCTTTCGGAGGAGCGGCCCGACGACGTCGACCACCTGGGGAACCGGCGGGTCCGCACGGTCGGCGAGCTGATCCAGAACCAGTTCCGGGTGGGCCTGCTGCGGATGGAGCGGGTCGTCCGGGAGCGAATGACCATCACCCCGCCGGAGGAGGCGACCCCCAGCGCCCTGGTGAATATCCGGCCGGTGACGGCGGCCATCAAGGAGTTCTTCGGCAGCTCCCAGCTTTCGCAGTTCATGGACCAGACGAACCCACTGGCCGAGCTGACCCACAAGCGGCGGCTCTCGGCCCTGGGGCCGGGGGGTCTTTCCCGGGAGCGGGCCGGTTTCGAGGTCCGGGACGTCCACCACTCCCACTACGGCCGGATCTGCCCGGTGGAGACGCCCGAGGGCCCGAACATCGGCCTCATCACCTCGATGGCAACCTACGCCCGGGTCAACGAGTACGGCTTTCTTGAGACGCCGTACCGGCGGGTCAAGCACGAGGTTCCGAACCGGGTCGAAGAGCTGGTGGGCCGGATCCTGCGGGAGCCGGTCTACGACGAGAACGGGCAGGAGCTGGTCCCGGCCGGAACCCGGATTGACCGGGAGCTGGCCGAGCGGATAAGCCGGCTGCCCATCGAGCGGGTCCGGGTCCGGCCGTTTGTGAGCAACGAGGTGGTCTATCTGACGGCCGACCAGGAGGAGCGCTACTACATCGCCCAGGCGAACGTGGCCCTGGACGAGGCCGGCCACTTCCTGGAGAACCGGATTGAGGTGCGCCACGGGGCGACCCTCTCCCGCCAGCCGCCGGAGCGGATCGACTTCGTGGACGTCTCGCCGAAGCAGATCGTTTCGGTTTCGGCCTCGCTTATACCTTTCCTCGAGCACGATGATGCCAACCGGGCCCTGATGGGCTCGAACATGCAGCGGCAGGCCGTCCCCCTCATCCGGCCGCAGGCGCCAATCATCGCCACCGGGATGGAGGGACCGGCCGCCCGGGACAGCGGCCAGGTAATAACGTCCGAGACCGACGGGACGGTGGTAAGCGCCACCGGCCACATGATTAAGGTCGTCGACGACGAGGGCAAAGAGCACATCTACATCCTGAACAAGTTCTACCGGTCGAACCAGGCCACCTGCATCAACCAGCGGCCCATCGTCAGCAAGGGCGAGCGGGTCCGCAAGGGGCAGGTGCTGGCCGACTCGTCGTCGACTGACCAGGGCGAGCTCGCCCTGGGCCAGAACGTGCTGGTGGCGTTCATGAGCTGGGAGGGGGGCAACTTCGAGGACGCCATTATCATCAGCGAGCGGCTCGTTCGGGACGACGTTTACACCTCGGTCCACATCGAGGAGCACGAGGTGGAAGCCCGGGATACGAAGCTCGGTCCCGAGGAGATCACCCGGGATATCCCGAACGTGGGCGAGGAGAGCCTGCGGGACCTGGACGAGAACGGCATCATCCGGATCGGGGCCGAGGTCCAGCCGGGCGACATCCTGGTCGGCAAGGTGACCCCCAAGGGCGAGACCGAGCTTACGCCCGAAGAGAAGCTGCTCCGGGCGATCTTCGGTGAGAAGGCCCGGGACGTGAAGGACACGTCGCTGCGGGTGCCCCACGGCGAATACGGCAAGGTCATCGACGTTAAGGTCTTCAGCCGGGAACAGCACGATGAGCTCCCGGCCGGGGTAAACAAGCTCGTCCGGGTGAGCATCGCCCAGCGGCGGAAGATCGCCGAGGGGGACAAGATGGCCGGCCGTCACGGAAATAAGGGGGTCGTGGCCATCATCCTGCCCGAGGAAGACATGCCCTTCCTGGAGGACGGGACCCCGGTGGACATTATCCTGAACCCGATCGGGGTGCCGTCCCGGATGAACCTGGGTCAGGTGCTGGAGACCCACCTGGGCTGGGCCGCCCGGGCCCTCGGCTTCCGGGCGATAACCCCGGTCTTCGACGGGGCATCGGAGGCCGAGATTGAAGACGCCCTGGCCCGAACCTGGTTTGTGGCCCGGGCCCTCGGCCGGACCGTGCCGGTCCTCGATGCCCGCTCTCTGGAGGAGATCGAGGGCTACAAGGCCCGGGCGAAGGAGTGGCTCAACGGTCTGGGCTACGACGGCGAGCGGCTCTTCGACGACCGGGTCGTTGGGGAGGCCCGCCGGGTGTGCCTGGAGCTGTGGCTTAATGAGCGGCTGGCCGAGCTTGACCGGGACCCGATCGAGCCGGGCCAGACCTACGAGGCCCTGCTCGAGAAGGCGAAGCAGATCAGCCGGGAGACGGGCAAGCCGATCCCGATTCACGGCAAGCAGATCCTGCGGGACGGGCGGACCGGCGAGCCGTTCGACCAGCCGGTGACGGTCGGCTACATCTACATGATGAAGCTGGTCCACCTGGTGGAGGATAAGATTCACGCCCGCTCAACCGGGCCGTACTCGCTGATCACCCAGCAGCCGCTGGGCGGCAAAGCCCAGTTTGGCGGCCAGCGGTTCGGTGAGATGGAGGTCTGGGCCCTGGAGGCGTACGGCGCCGCCTACACCCTGCAGGAGATGCTGACCGTCAAGTCCGACGACGTGGTCGGGCGGGTCAAGACCTACGAAGCGATCGTTAAGGGCGAGGATATTGCCCACCCGCACGTGCCCGAGTCGTTCAAGGTCCTGGTCAAGGAACTGCAAAGCCTTGCCCTCTCCGTCGAGGTCCTTAACGAAGAAGAGCAGCCGGTGGCCATTACCGAGTTCGGCACGCCGGAAGTTGACGAGGAGCGAATTCTGCGGGAGCTGGGGATCAATATCAGCGGCATCGAGACCACCGACCTGATGGAGGGCTGACCCGATGGCGATGCTGGAGGTCAATGACTTTAACGCGATTCGAATTTCGCTGGCCTCGCCCGAACAGATCCTTTCGTGGTCTTACGGCGAGGTCACAAAGCCCGAGACGATAAATTACCGCACCCTCAAGCCCGAGAAGGACGGCCTCTTCGACGAGCGCATCTTCGGGCCGACCAAGGACTTTGAGTGCTACTGCGGCAAGTATAAGCGGGCCAAGCACAAGGGCATCGTCTGCGAGCGGTGCGGGGTTGAGGTTACCCGCTCAAAGGTGCGGCGGGAGCGGATGGGCCACATTATGCTGGCCGCTCCGGTTGCCCACCTCTGGTTCTTTAAGGGCACCCCGAGCCGGCTCGGCCTGCTGCTGGACATTTCGCCCCGCAGCCTGGAGCGGGTCCTCTACTTTGCCCAGTACATCATTACCGAGGTTGACGAGGCCGCCAAGGCCGACCTTCTTGCCCGGGCCCAGGCCGAGTTTGACCAGGCGCTTGAGGCCCGCCGGGAGGAGCTGGCGGCGGCCGAGGCCGAAGTGAACGCCTGGCGGGATGGGGAGCTTGGCCGGCTTCAGGCCGAACTGGAGGGGAATCTCGCCCGGGCCGAAACCCGCCGGGACGAGGCGATAAGGGCCCTCGAGGCCGAGTTTGCGGCGGCGCGGGACCTGCTCCGGGCGAGCCTGGGCAAGCCGGCTCCGGAGACGGTCACCTTCCGGGGCGAGACGCTGGTCGCCGCCGGCGAGCCGGTCGGCGAGTCCCACATTGAGGCGCTGGCCGACGCCTACCGGCGGGAGCTTCAGCGGGCGGCCGATGAGTACCAGCAGGACGTGGAGCGTTACCGGGCCCTGTATGAGGCGAGCGTTGAGCACGTTCACCAGGAAGCGGGCCGACGGCTGGGTGAGCTCCAGGCCAGGTTTGAGGCCGTCCGGGCGCAGCTGGAGGAAAGGCTCGCCGAGAAGGAGGATGAACTGCGGCGGCTCCGGCCCCGGGAACTGCTTTCCGAGGCCGAGTATGCTGAGTTCCGGGAGAAGTACGGCGACATCTTCCGGGCCGGGATGGGGGCCGAGGCGATCCTGGAGATCGTCCGCCGGCTCGACCTCGACCGCCTCCGGGAGGAGCTCCGGCAGGAGATAAACTCGTCGTCGGGCCAGCGGCGCAAGAAGGCCACCAAGCGGCTGCGGGTCGTCGAGGCGTTCCGCCAGAGCGGCAACAAGCCCGAGTGGATGATCCTGACCGTCCTGCCGGTCCTGCCGCCGGACCTGCGGCCGATGGTCCAGCTGGACGGCGGCCGGTTTGCAACTTCGGACCTTAATGACCTTTACCGGCGGGTCATCAACCGGAACAACCGGCTCAAGCGCCTGATGGAGCTGGGTGCCCCCGAAATCATCATCCGCAACGAGAAGCGGATGCTGCAGGAGGCGGTTGACTCCCTCATCGACAACGGCCGCCGGGGCCGGGCAGTGGCCGGCGCCGGCCAGCACAAGCTCAAGTCCCTCTCCGACATGCTCCGGGGCAAGCAGGGCCGGTTCCGGCAGAACCTGCTGGGCAAGCGGGTAGACTACTCCGGCCGCTCGGTCATCGTGGTCGGGCCGGAGCTTAAGCTCCACCAGTGCGGCCTGCCCAAGCGGATGGCCCTGGAGCTTTTCAAGCCCTTCGTCATGCACAAGCTGGTCGAGCACGGCTACGCCCACAACATCAAGAGTGCCAAGCGGATCGTCGAGCGGGTCAAGCCCGAGGTCTGGGACGTCCTCGAAGAGGTGATCAAGACCCGGCCGGTGCTCCTGAACCGGGCGCCGACCCTGCACCGGCTCGGCATTCAGGCGTTTGAGCCGATTCTGGTCGAGGGCAGCGCCATCAAAATCCACCCGCTGGTCTGCACGGCGTTTAACGCCGACTTCGACGGCGACCAGATGGCCGTCCACGTGCCCCTTTCAAAGAAGGCCGTCGAAGAGGCCCGGGAGGTGATGCTCTCGTCGAAGAACCTGCTCTCGCCCAGCTCGGGCGAGCCGATCGCGGCCCCGACCCTCGATATGGTCCTCGGGTGCTACTACGTAACCCTGGCCCGGCCCGACGGCAAGGGGGCGGGCCGGTATTTCAGCGACTTCGACGAGGCGAAGCTGGCCTACGCCCTGGGTGAGCTGGACCTGCACGCCGAGATCTACGTCCGGGAGGGGCCCGGCAAGCCGATCTTCAAGACGACGGTTGGCCGGATCATCTTCAACGAGGTGCTGCCGCCAGAGCTGCGGTTCCGGAACGAGGAAATGGATAAGAAGGCCCTCAAGCAGCTGGTGGCGGACTGCTACCGGCTGCTCGGCAACGACCGGACGGCCCAGATGCTGGACGAGCTTAAGGCCCTCGGCTTCCGGCTGGCGACCCAGGCGGGCATAAGCATCGCCGTGGCCGATATCCGGATCCCGAAGGAGAAGTCCGAGATTATCGCCCGGGCCGAAGAAAACATCCAGAAGCTTGAGGCCCTCTACCGCCGGGGACTCATTACCGAACAGGAGCGGTATGAGGAGTCGATTCGGATCTGGGAGGAGGCCACCGAGGAGATCACGAAGAAGATCGAGGAGCAGATGGACAAGTGGACCTCGGTCTACATGATGGCCACCTCGGGGGCGAAGGGTAATATCGCCCAGATCCGGCAGATGGGCGGAATGCGGGGGCTGATGAGCGACCCGACCGGCCGGATCATCGACCTGCCCATCGTCTCGAACTTCCGGGAGGGACTGAGCGTCCTCGAGTACTTTATCTCGACCCACGGCGCCCGGAAGGGCCTGGCCGACACGGCCCTGCGGACGGCGGACTCGGGTTATCTCACCAGGCGGCTGGTGGACGTGGCCCAGGACATCATCATCCGGGAGGAAGACTGCGGCACCAACCTGGGCATCTGGATCGCCCGGATGCCTGAGGAAGAGATGATGGTGCCGTTCGAGGAAAGGATCCTGGGCCGGTACGCGGCCATGCCCGTCCACCACCCGGAGACGGGCGAGGTGATCGTGGACACCAACCAGGAGATTGACGAGGAGGCCGTCGAAAGGATCGTCCGGGCCGGAATCAGCCAGGTCTACGTCCGGTCGCCGCTCACCTGCCAGGCCCGGTACGGCCTCTGCCGGTACTGCTACGGCCGCGACCTGGCCCGCCGGAAGCTGGTCGAACTCGGCGAGGCGGTCGGCATCATCGCGGCCCAGTCCATCGGCGAACCGGGGACGCAGCTTACGATGCGGACGTTCCACACCGGCGGCATCGCCCAGCAGGATATCACGACGGGTCTGCCGCGGGTGGAGGAGCTGTTCGAGGCCCGGACGCCGAAGAACCCGGCCGTTGTGGCCGAGATCGACGGCATTGTTGACATCATCGAGGAGCCGGGCGGAACCCGCAAGCTCAAGATTGTGAGCTCGGAGGTCTATCCTTACGAGGTTACCGTCCCGCCCGAGTTTGAGCTGGTGGTCGCCGACGGCGAGTACGTGCCGACGGGGGCGGTCATTGCCCGGCGTCGGGACCTGGCCGAGATGCCCCCGGAGGTCCTCCCGCCGGCCCTGCCGGAGTCGGTCCTCTACGCCCCGGTGGACGGGGTGGTCCGGGTTGTCGACGGGCTGGTGGTCATCAACCACGAGGAGCGGGAGGAACGGGAATACGAGGTCCCGGCCCAGCAGATGGTCCGGGTCGAGCCGGGCCAGCGGGTCAAGGCCGGGGACCAGCTCACGGACGGGGTTGTGCGGCCGCAGGATATCCTGCGGATCCAGGGCCGGGAGGCGGTCCAGCTTTACCTGGTCCGGGAGATTCAGAAGGTCTACCGGCAGCAGGGTGTCAACATTAACGACAAGCACATCGAGGTTATCGTCCGGCAGATGCTGCGCAAGGTCCAGGTCGAGTCGCCGGGGGACACCGACCTCCTGCCCGGGGAGCTGGTGGACCGGTTCGCCTACGAGGAGATAAATGCCCGGGTCCTGGCCGAGGGTGGGGAGCCCGCCACGGCCAAGACGGTGCTGCTGGGGATAACGAAGGCGTCGCTTACGACCGACTCGTGGCTGGCGGCGGCGTCGTTCCAGGAGACGACCCGGGTTCTGACCGAGGCCGCGGTGAAGGGCGCGGTCGACCGGCTCATCGGCCTTAAAGAGAACGTGATTATCGGGCGGCTCATCCCGGCCGGGACCGGGTTCAAGGCGCGGCAGCTGGCCCGGCTGCGGCAGGCCGAGGAGCGGCTGGCCCTGGGCGAGGCGTTCGGGCCCTTCGAGGGGGGTCCGCCCCTGCCCGACCTTGACACGGCCTCCAGCTGAATGTTAAATTCACAGTTGGACGTTAGTTAGGCCCAACGACAGCCAGGATAGGTCGAGAAACCGGGGGCTGATAACGGTCCGCAGCGGCGGGCAGGTTCAGTACCGCCGGGTTTCTCGGCCTATCGCTGTGGTTGGTCGAGCGGCAAAGGAGGGGTAATTTAGATTTGCCGACAGTAAATCAGCTTGTAAGAAACGGGCGCACAAAAGTCCGGAAGAAGCCGAAGGCTCCGGCCCTGCGGTATTATTACAACTCCCTGAAGCGGGAGCTGATTCGGGGCCAGGGTTCGCCCCAGAAGCGGGGCGTCTGCATCCAGGTCCGAACCATGACCCCGAAAAAGCCAAACTCGGCCCTGCGTAAGATCGCCCGGGTCCGGCTGAGTAACGGCCTGGAGGTCACCGCCTACATCCCGGGCGAGGGGCACAACCTGCAGGAGCACTCGGTGGTGCTCGTGCGGGGTGGGCGGGTCAAGGACCTGCCGGGTGTCCGCTACCACATCATCCGGGGTGCCCTTGACGCCGCTGGGGTTAAGAACCGCCGTCAGGGACGAAGCAAGTACGGCGCCAAGCGTCCGAAGTCCTGAGGGCAGGCCTCGGCTTTCTTCCCCCTGGACCGGACGGCCGGCTGGCCGGCCGCCGGGCTTGAATTCAGCTCGCTGATTTCAGGGTCCCGGGAGAGTGCGCCCCGGGGCTTGTTATGTTGGGAGGTCCGGTATGCCACGACGTGGTAAGGTCGAGCGGCGGCCAATTCCGCCCGACCCGAAATACGGAAACGTTTGGGTCCAGAAATTTATAAATAAAGTCATGCGGGAAGGTAAGAAGACGGTCGCCGAGAAGATCGTTTACGGCGCCTTCGACATTATCCAGCGCCAGACGGGCCGCAATCCGGTGGAGGTCTTCGAGCAGGCCGTCCGCAACGCCATGCCCGTCCTCGAGGTCCGGCCCCGGCGGGTCGGGGGCGCCACCTACCAGGTGCCCATCGAGGTTCGGCCCGAGCGGCGGGTGAGCCTGGCGATGCGCTGGCTCGTCGAGTCGGCCCGCAACCGCCAGGGCAAGACCATGGTCGAAAAGCTGGCGGCGGAGCTTATGGACGCGGCCCGGGGCACGGGTGCCACCATCAAGCGCCGGGACGACCTGCACAAGATGGCCGAGGCGAACCGGGCCTTCGCCCATTACCGGTGGTAAGTCATGCCAAGACCTGTACCGATTGAGCGAGTCCGGAATATCGGCATTATTGCCCATATCGACGCCGGCAAGACGACGACGACCGAGCGCATTCTCTTTTACACCGGCCGGACCTACAAGCTCGGGAGCGTCGATGAGGGGACGGCGGTCATGGACTGGATGGAGCAGGAGCGGGAGCGCGGCATCACGATTACGGCCGCGGCCACGACCTGCTTCTGGCGTGACCACCAGATAAATATCATCGATACGCCCGGGCACGTGGACTTCACCGTGGAGGTGGAGCGAAGCCTGCGGGTCCTCGATGGGGGCGTTGTCGTCCTCGACGCCGTCGCCGGCGTCCAGCCCCAGTCGGAGACGGTCTGGCGGCAGGCCGACAAGTACCGGGTCCCCCGGATCTGCTTCGTTAACAAGATGGACCGGGTCGGGGCGAACTTCTGGCGGACGGTCCAGATGGTGCGGGACCGTCTGAAGGCCCGGCCGGTTGCGATTCAGGTGCCCCTCGGGGTGGAGGCCAGCTTCACCGGCGTCATCGACCTCATCGAGCAGAAGGCAATAGTGTACACCGACGAACTCGGAACCGCCCCCCAGGTCACGGAGGTTCCGCCGGAGTATGCCGAGGAGGTCGCCCGCCGGCGGGAAGAGATGCTGGAGGCCGTCGTCGAAACCGACGAGGCCCTGCTCGGCAAGTACCTGGAAGGCGAGCCGATAACCCCCGCCGAAATCAAGGCGGCGCTGCGCCGGGCGACCATCAGCGGCCAGCTGGTGCCGGTCCTGGCCGGAAGCGCCCTCAAAAACAAGGGGGTTCAGCCCCTGCTGGATGCGGTCGTTGATTACCTGCCGTCCCCGGCCGATATGCCGCCGGTGCAGGGCACCGACCCGAGCACCGGCGAGGTGATTTCCCGCCGGCCCAGCGACGACGAGCCGGTGGCAGCCCTGGCGTTCAAGGTGATGGTCGACGAGTACGTCGGCCGGCTCGTATATATTCGGGTCTACTCGGGCGTGCTTACTTCCGGCCAGCAGGTTCTTAACGTGACCAAGGGCGTCCGGGAGCGGATCGGCCGGCTCCTCCAGATGCACGCCAATTACCGGGAGGAGATAAGCGAGGTCTACGCCGGGGGGATTGCGGCCGCCGTCGGCCTGCGGGAGACCTCGACCGGCGATACCCTGGCCGACCCGACCGCCCCGATCCTGCTCGAGCCGCCGAAGTTCCCCGAGCCGGTCATCTCGGTGGCGATCGAGCCGAAGACCAAGGCGGACCAGGACCGGCTCTCGATCGCCCTGGCCCGCCTGGCCGAAGAGGACCCCACCTTCCGGGTCCGGGTTGACCCCGAAACCGGCCAGACCCTGATCTGGGGCATGGGCGAGCTCCACCTGGAGGTCCTGGTTGACCGGATGATGCGGGAGTACAAGGTCGGGGCCAAGGTGGGCCGGCCCCAGGTGGCCTACCGGGAGGCCATTCTCGTCCCGGCCGAGGCCGAGGGCCGGTTTATCCGGCAGACGGGCGGCCGTGGCCAGTACGGCCACGTCTGGCTCCGGCTCGAGCCGCTGCCGCGCGGCAGCGGGTTTGAATTTGTCAACAAAATCGTCGGGGGCGTGATTCCGAAGGAGTTCATCCCGGCCGTCGAGGCCGGCGTCCGGGAGGCCATGGAGACCGGCGTCCTGGCCGGCTACCCGATGGTGGATGTCCGGGTCATCCTCTTCGACGGAAGCTACCACGAGGTGGACTCTTCCGAATTTGCGTTCAAGATGGCGGCCCAGCTCGCCTTTAAGAACGCCGCCCAGCGGGCCAAACCGGTCCTGCTAGAGCCCATCATGCGGGTCGAAGTGACGATCCCCGAGGAATTCCTCGGGGACGTGGTGGGCAACCTGACCGCCCGCCGGGGCCATATCCTCGGAATCGAGGCCCACGACGGGACCCAGGTCATCCGGGCACTGGTGCCGCTGGCCGAGATGTTCGGGTATGCCACCGACCTGCGGTCGCTAACCCAGGGCCGTGGGAGCTTCGTGATGGAGTTTGACCACTACGAAGAGGTTCCGGCCAACATCGCCGAGGAGATCGTGGCCAAAGTCAAAGTCTGAGCAGGAGGAGCAAGCCATGTCCAAGCCGAAGTTTGAGCGGAAGAAGCCGCATGTAAATGTTGGGACGATCGGGCACATTGACCACGGCAAGACGACCCTTACGTCG
>FWWL01001663.1_pt1 | contig 43762 bp, 44 predicted proteins | sample 2228331 | NCBI WGS metagenome assembly FWWL01 (sample SAMEA103939775, study PRJEB20133) | metagenome | reverse complement strand
AGCTCTACACCAGATAAAATGGAATTTACTCTTCACTGTGGAATTTATTTTTACACTGGAATTTACATTTACACTCAACCCAATTAATTTGTTACGTTACATTCTTAAGGTTCTTATTTGGAAAAGATAATCCGTTTTCTGTATTAATTGCAACGGTTGTAGGTGTTCCGATGTATGCTGACATTTTTGGAACAATTCCAATTGCGGAAGCATTATTATCGAAAGGGGTAGGAGTTGGAACAATTCTTTCCTTTATGATGGGTGTTACTGCATTAAGTTTACCATCTATGATAATGTTAAAAAGGGTAGTAAAGCCTAAATTATTATTCACCTTTATAGCTATTGTTACATCAGGCATCTGTAGACATTAACTTAATAGTAAAGCGAGATGCCATTTTGAAAAGTGAGATGCAATGTTTGTAACCGACAACTGAATATTTGTAATCGAGAAGCCACTTTTGTATTCGAAATGCAGGTTTTGTAAACGAGATGCAACCTTTGTAACCCAAATGCAGTTTGATTTTCAACTTTTATTGGAGTATTATAATAATTACAGGCATGCCAAAGGGAGGTCGACTCCCTCTCGATGTTTTTGTAATCGGAGAATCCACCCCTTTATTCCTTAGACAGATAAATGGTTGGCGGCACGCAAATTTATTATTTTTTGAGAAGAGCCGGTTTTAACATGATGTCACTGGCGGCTACCGGTGAACATCCAAGCTTATGTAAAACTTCTTCTCCGTGATAAAAGCTGAACGTTTCGTATGGACTACGGTTGTTCAGCTTTTTTCTTTTGTAGGAGTTGATATGATTCATCATCAGGTTTATATGTTCCTGAGATAGATCATTAAAGCTGGACCCTTTCGGAAGGACTCTCCGAATCAATTCATGGTTAACTTCAATTGATCCTTTTTGATATGGACTTCCTGCATCACAAAAAAACACGCGGGTTCTTAAACCATAGGATGGTTCAGGCCTATATTCAATTGCCTTTGGGTTAGAGAATTCGCTTCCATTATCGGTTAGAATTACGGGGAACAGTTTTTGGAAAAGTTCTTCTCCCAGCTTATCTTCAAGTAGGTTGTAAACATCTATTACTGACTTGGATGTATTGGCTTCCCTTAGAAATGCCAGCATAAGGCTGCTTTCTACAAAGTGAATGGTAAGAAGACACTTTCCTCCTTTACTGCCGATGACTGAGTCCATCTGCACAATTGAAGTATCCGGATTTTTATCAAGAAATGCCTGAAATGCTTCATAATTACGTCCAATCCGACAGCCTTTATCAACTTTAAATTCCGGTTTCTTGAAACGCTCCCGGAACTTAACTTTGCGTGGGAGGTCTATGTTTCTTACATCAAATAAACATGCATCTATGTAGTTGTAAATGGTTTTTTCACTACACATCAGTTCGTTTTCATGACAAACATAAACCTGATGAATCGATTGACCTTTTCGGATCAGAGGGGAAATGATTCCATTCAGCCTCGTAATTTCTTCTTCAGATACGCAGAGACCGCTTCGGGCTTCGGTAATAACTTCATGTGCCTTGATATGTGCATGCTCCGCATCATAAGTGGTTTTGAGAAGTGAGCACTTTGAAAGCGTTTCACAGCCATTACAGACATAGGGAATCCTGAATCTGGCTGTGCAGATTTCTTCTATGAAATCAGCACATGTAGTATTGCAGGTTGAACAAAGCTTACAATAGGTAGGAGATTTTCGGGTACAGCTTTTACCACAGACGTCTTTTATTTTGCAATTGAAACGTTTTGTGCAAGAATTAAACGGGAAGCCAGGATGGCCGGTAGCTACCTCTGAACTATACTTGCGAATCTCTCTGGAAATGGTAGTTGGGTTCTTGCCTAGTCTGCGGCTTATTTCCTTAAAGGAAAGACATTCTTTCAGATATTTTTGTAAATCAAGTCTTTCTTCATAAGTAAAAAATTTAGACATATATCCTCCGTTCTACCGCCAACATTTATAGGATATATGATTTTATAAGAAGAGAAAACAAAAAGACTGGCTCAGGACCAATCTTTTTGTAAGCCAAGGTGCAACTACCTGGGTAATATATAAAGTTTAAGAAAAACGACTTAATATGGATTCGAAAGGTTGCATTTCGATTTTCAATTAAGGATCTGTAGACATTATCATATCAAATTGCGTGATCAATTTATCTCTGGAAAAATAAGAAGGTATTTCATGAAGCATACCGGGTTTTGAAAAACGGAGGAAGATTATCGATATCAGATGTTGTTGCCACAGTTGAATTGCCCGATAAAATAAAACAGGATTTAAGATTAATGGCGGGCTGTATCGCAGGAGCAGAATTTATAGATAATATCTTAACTATGATGAAAGAAGCTGGTTTTGTTAATATAAAACTTACTCCAAAAGACAACAGCAGAGAAATTATTCAATCTTGGGCTCCCGATAGAAGTATCGAAGATTTTGTTGCATCTTATATTATAGAAGGTACAAAATAAGAAGATAATTATCAGATAACGAATTAATTTAATAAAAATATGTATTTAATAATCAATGTAAATTTAAAAGAGTTTACTCTGATAAAGAAAATATAACTGGAAGATGGAAGCGTTTGACGATTCTTTGCTTCCGGATAATCTAGAGCTATTTTTTGATGTTCTAGCTAATAATCAGAAATAATTGAAAAGGGCTTACTTGTCATTTGTTTAAGGGCAGGTGAGCCTTTTTAAGAGGGGAGACACCTATATTTTGTAACATTACCGTATAAATGCTATGTGACATGGTTACAGATAATAATAAGAAATCTATTATAATTATGAGAAAAGGTAAGTCATATAACTTTAAAGTATAAATTCATAAAAACTCAGGAGGAAGAGTAATGTTTGATTTTTTTAAGAGAGATGATAGTAAAGTAATCCACGTAAATGATATGGACAACCTTATCGGTAAAGTGAACTTAATTGATATAAGAGAACCTTATGAATATAAAAGTGGAAGCTTAAAGACCGCTAAAAACATACCGATGGGCGATTTGTTAACAAGTCCTGAGAAATATATAGTTAAAGAAAAGACATACTATATCATGTGTCAGTCGGGTGGAAGAAGTGGAAGAACTACAAGAGCACTTTCAAAACAAGGCTTTAATGTTATCAATGTTGCCGGTGGCATGGGTTCCTATGTAGGATCGAAGAGAAAATAAATATTTAACAAAGGAGGATTATTTCATGGGACGAAAAATATTAATTATCGGAGGAGTTGCAGGCGGAGCATCCGCAGCAGCCAGACTCAGAAGATATAGTGAAGAAGATCAGATTATTATGTTTGATAGAGGACCCCATGTTTCTTTTTCTAACTGTTCACTTCCTTACCATCTAAGTGGTGTCATTAAAAATGCAGATAATTTGGTTTTAATGAATCCGGAGCTGTTTTTAAAACAATATAACATTGATGCACGCGTAAATTGTGAAGTTACTGCAATTGATAGGAAAAACAAAACTGTAATAGTTAAAAGAACAGATTCAGAAGAAGAGTATACGGAGAACTATGATAAATTGATATTATCACCGGGAGCTTCTCCGATTGTACCTAAGCTTCCAGGTATTGATAATGTAAATGTATTCACGGTGCGAAATGTGGTTGACATTGATGAGCTAAATCAATTTGTTAAACATATGAATACCAAGGACATAACGGTTATTGGCGGCGGATATGTTGGAGTTGAAGTTGCCGAGAACTTATGCGTGGCCGGATACAATGTATCACTGATAGAAGCGACCAATCAGATTCTCAGACCATTTGATTATGACATGGTTCAAATATTCCATAAGGTGCTGATTGATCATAATGTGAATTTAATTGTAGGGGATAAAGTAGAGCGGTTTGAAGAAGATAAAGTTGTCTTAGCTTCTGGGAAAATGGTTAATGCCAGCGCTGTTGTAATGGCAATTGGAGTATCACCTGAAACATATCTTGCGAAGGAAGCTAGTCTTGAAATTGGAGAAACAGGTGCAATTAAAGTGGATAAAAATTATCAGACGAATGATCCAGATATCTATGCAGTAGGTGATGCAATCGAAGTCTACCATGCATTAACACATACCATGACAAAATTATCATTAGCAGGCCCCGCATTAAAGCAGGCAAGATCCGTCGCGGATCATATTAATCATAAGACTACATTGAACAAAGGGTATATTGGATCCTCTGCAATTAAAGTTTTTGATTATAATGGTGCATCTACCGGACTAAATGAATCCTTAATTAAAGCTCTAAATATGAAAATTAATTATGATATTGTCCGGATTATTCTGTCAGATAAAGTGGGACTTATGCCCGATGCGGCACCGATGCATTTTAAATTATTGTTTGAAGTACCGACTGGAAAGATTTTGGGAGCTCAGGCAATTGGTAAAGGTGATGTTACAAAACGTATTGATATTATTGCTACTGCCATTAAGTTTGGCGGAATGGTGGAAGATTTAAAAGATTTGGAATTATGCTATGCGCCTCCATTTACAACCGCAAAGGATATTGTAAATTATGCAGGATATGTAGGCTCAAATCTTTTAAATGGTGAATTTAAGCAAGTGAATGTTGATAAGGTAAGAGAGCTTGTAGAAAACAAAAATATTATCATAGATGTTAGGGAAATCGGTGAATACGAGAGAGGACATATTAAAGGGGCAATCAATATTCCATTAAGTGAACTCAGGGAAAGAATTAAAGAAATTCCAAAAGACAAGCCGGTTTATTTACATTGCAGAACCGGACAACGCAGCTACAATGCAGCTTTAGCACTTCAGAATTTGGGCTATCATAACATTATTAATATTACCGGAAGTTTTCTGGGAGTTTCCTTCTACGAATTCTATAATGACAAAATAAATGGAAGAGATTGCATTGTAACAGAATATAATTTCAGATAAAATAACGAACTGTATGCGTGACATAATCACAGTATAAAATCAAATTATGTTTATAATTAAATCATAGGAAATGAAATAACTAAAGGCTAACAAAATACAGGTAATTTTTAAAAAGGAGATTAGCATATGAGCGTATTAACAATAACTAAGGATAATTTTGATCAGGAAGTTATGAATTCGGACAAGCCAGTATTAATAGACTTTTGGGCACCTTGGTGTGGTCCTTGCAGAATGGTAGGACCTACGGTAGAGCAGGTTGCAGAAGAGACGATTAATACTGCTAAAGTAGGTAAAGTAAATGTGGATGAACAACCCGAACTAGCACAAGCTTTTAGTGTTATGAGTATCCCAACCCTTATCGTTATGAAAGATGGGAAAATAGCTCACAATGTTGTAGGAGTTCAATCAAAGAATGCTATATTATCAATGATTCAATAAGTAAAGCTATAAATAGAGTTCCCACCCAGCGAGGTATCATCAAGTTAATTCATTACCAGTAGATATGCTTTAAGAGTAGAGTACAAATGTGCCCTGCTCTTTTTTGTTTTAAATGATAAAAGACATGCAACGAAGGATGTTTCACATAATCATTCACTGAAAGGACGTGTTAACCATTTCAACCTGATGAATAGAGAGACTCTTATGGTGAAAAAGTTAGCAAATACAGGCGCAAAATCCCATTTTAAGCTTTAAAAGTAGGGTGATTTTAGTATTCTTTTAATCTTCTATCATGATTCTATCATACTTCTATCAAAATTTTTTTATATAATTTATATGTAAGATAAATTATAAAACAACTAATTAGGAGTGTGAAAAGTGTAAGGAAAAGCATCTTCACAAACTGAATTATAAAACATAATTCAGTTAGAAAGAATTCCAAAATGAAAATCCAAAAGGGTTAAGAGAGAGCACATTAACACTTAGGAATTTCATTTTGAACTTCTTTTCCTGAGTATTTGAGCCGCCATAAGGCGGCAGAATGGAGGTTTATATGAAAAGATTCATGAAGGTGACTGTTATTATTGCTGTAATATTTGCTCTGGGTACTGTAGGAACTGCGTTTGCAGCGTCCTTCAAAACACCGGCAGAAATAGTATCTGAGCTCACAGGCAAGACAACAGATGAGGTTAATTCAGAAAGGGTTGCCGGTAAAACATATGGTTCGATTGCAAATGATGCTGGAAATCTTGAAGAGTTTAAAACGCAGGTGCTCGAACAAAAAAGAGCTTATCTGGATCAAAGGATAAAGGATGGAACACTATCACAGGAAAGAGCGGATTCAATTTACGCTGCAATTGAGGAAGCTCAGTTAACATGCGATGGTACAGGTAGTGACTCTCTAAGAGCTAGCTGTGGAACAGGATTAGGAGCAGGTGGTTGCGGTAGGAGTAATGATCTTGGCAGAGGAGTAGGCCGAGGTATGGGTGGTGGTTTACACAGGTAAATGACCGATAATAAAGATGCCTGTTGCTGCAAGAATATGAAATGTTTGTTCTTTCAGTAACAGGCGTTTTTTACATCTGTATCAGGAGAGCAGGAAAGAAAATTCATCCTTTTGCATTTCTACTGACGGTGATTGGATTGTTTTTTGGAACAATACTCGTAGCTGGTGCAACTGGAAAATATCAAGTCATGCCTTCGGAGCTTAAAGAAGGACAGATGTAACAGGCTGAATTGAAAAGAGTTGTAAAGGTTGTGATACATTATATGATGACACCTTAACAACTTTTTTGTATGTTTAGCAGAGTATTGATAAATAATATTGACATATGGAGGTAAAGCAAAATGAAAGTTGCAGTAACTTATGAAAATGGAGAAATATTTCAGCATTTTGGTCATACAGAACAGTTTGAAATTTATGAGGTAGCAGATGGTAAAGTCATTTCATCAGAAGTAATAGCTACTACGGGAAGTGGACATGGAGCATTAGCAGGATTTTTAAAAGAACAAGACGTTGATACATTGATATGTGGTGGTATCGGTGGCGGAGCCAAACAAGCATTAGTTGAGGCAGGGATTAAACTGTATGGCGGTGTCGTTGGTGATGCAGAACTAGCAGTCAAAAACCTAATAGAAAATAATTTAAATTACAATTCTGAAGTGGAATGCGATCATCATCACAATGAAGAACATAGCTGTGGTGAACATAGTTGCAGTAATCACTAAAGCATATGCTTATACGGCTAATCTCGTAATGGTGATGAACTTGCCTGCTACAAGAAGTCTATAAGAAAAGGTGATTTGGGAAATTGTAAGTAGGAAACAAGATAGAATGAACAGTATAATGTGAACTGATTAAGGAAAAGCTTCTTTCTAAAAAGCGTTAAGATTTTATTAAATTAAATTCACTGTAGCATAAGCTACAGAAGTTTACGCTATATCTGATATATTTTATTAGGACAAACAAAACTAGGAGAAAATAGAATGGCAAGATATGAAGTAGAGAGAAGCTTTTTAAAATCCAATTTTAATGAGTTTAGGAATATCAAGACGGATAAAATAAAGGGAGTTCCTCAACCAATAGGAGTTAAACCTTATGATCCAAATTCTAGAATAATAAGCTTACCCGTTGTAAATGCTGATATTGTAAAAAAGCGGGATACTTACGAATGTATAAAGGATAGGAGAAGTATTCGGCTTTATAGTGAAGAATCAATTAGCCTAGAAGAATTATCTTATCTTATATGGGCAACTCAAGGCATAACTGGAACAAATAAAGCGGGAATGACTTTTAGGACTGTTCCATGTAGCGGAGCAACTCATTCTTTCGAAACCTATCTATTTATAATTAATGTGGAAGGTTTAGAGAAAGGAATATATAGATATCTACCAATAGACCATAAGCTAATATTAATGTGCGCATTAGAAGATATTGATAAGAGATTAGATGCAATTACGTTAGATCAGCCTTTTGTGCCTCACTTCGCGATGAAAGCTGCTGTAACCTTTGCATGGAGTACGACGCCTTATAGATCTGAATGGAAATATGATGTGTCAGCACATAAGAAAATATTAATAGATGTTGGGCATGTTTGCCAGAATCTATATTTGGCCGGTGAATCTGTAGATGTGGGCGTTTGTGCAATTGGCATATATGATCAGGAGGCTGTAGATAATCTCTTCCAATTAGATGGAGAAGAGGAATTTATAATATACCTTGCAGCCGCAGGCAAAAAGAAAAGTTATAACGAAACTATACACCAGTAGTTGCTTTAGCCTTATCGTAAAGTTTATCTACTTCTTTATTAGATACCATTTTTGATAGTAAGAAAGCAATTATGATAATACCGGGAATATCGATAAGTAACCTTGTAATAGCAAATTTACTTCCCAGTGCAGTCATTTCAAAAAGAAACATTGGAATTTTAGTGGTTGACCAAGCTCCTATGAAGATCAGTAGGTTCATGAACTTAACACCTTTTTTCATGAATACTGCGGCAACCGGAAATGCGCCATATAGAGGACCTGCAGCAGCAGAGCCGATAAAGATAGCTAATAAGACTCCTTTTAAACCGGATCCTTCTCCCATATATTTTATCATGGTCTCTCTTGGTACCCAGACATCAAGAAGGCCAAGAAGTATGAAAATAGGTGGAATTACAAGCAACATTTCTTTTACTGAATTTCCTGTAATACTAAGAGCTTTCAAACCTAATTGCCGGTTAAAGAGTGTTAATATAATCATTGCTATGAGTACAATTAGAAATATGCGATATCTTTTGATCCACTTTTTCAACTACATCACCACCATTCCGATTATTAAAGCAACGATAAAGGAAAAGAAAAATGCTAACACATTTTGTAGAATAGAGATTTTCTTGCCAAAATACTTAATTTCTACAGGTATTGTAATAACGCCAACCATCATCAGAGTTGAAACAAAAGCAGCAATCTGCATATAGCCGGCACCATTTTCTAAAAGAATAGCAGCAGTTGGGAAGGCAACAAATCCAGGAATTAATGTGACGGAGCCGATGATTGCAGCAAGGATAACACCAAACCATCCTGATTCGGAACCAATAATTTTGGAAATGGTTTCTGGGTTAAGAACGGCAAGTAAAAAACCTACCAATAATATTACTACAAGAAATTCAGGAAGGATATTTTCAAATGCTTTCCATGCCTTTTTTAAAGCCAATTTTGTCTTTTTCTTATCCTTAATAAATGAAAGAATCAACAGGATAATGGCGAGTCCATAGAAGATATAGGAATCCATAGGATAGTCTCCTTATTCGTGATAAATGAACTGTTTTCTGTTCATTTGTATTTTTAGTATCACATCCAAATAGTTTTGTCAAAAAGAATTACTTATCATTAAACCAATCAATGCACCATAAATAGTGGAACTATAACGGTTTGATGTGATGGGACAGGATCCGCTTGGACAACCGATTTTTTTATAATAAAGATATCCTAATATTCCACCTATGACGGCTCCAATAATCATTTTTAATAACATTGCTTTTACCTCCGCATAATGATTATGCACTCTTTCTGTTGTTTTGGTTTCTGAGATATTTAATAACTTCTGTTCCTGCTTTGGCACCTTCATAGACAGCTTTGGATATTTGTAATAATCCACCAGTACAGTCACCGGCAGCAAATAAGCCAGGGATATTGGTTGTCATATTTTCATCAATTATAATTTTGTTATTTTCAGTAGCCGCACCAAGCTTTTTTGCCAGATCCGTACTTCCGGCAATGCCGATTGCTACGAATAATCCTGAAACAGGTAATGAGCCACCATCCTGAAAGACAACAGAACCAATCACATCGTCACCTTCCAGAGAATCAATGATACTTGTATTTACCTTGATTATATCCGGAATAAGAGTACTTGGTTGTTTCCCATTTGTGAGAAGGGTAACGGATTTAGAAGTAGGCAATAATTCAAGAGCTTCATGAAGAGCGTATTCACCATTACCTAAAACTGCAACATCTTTCCCTTGATAGAAGAAAGCGTCACATACTGCACAATAACTTACCCCGTGTCCTTCAAACTCTTTGAGCCCTTTTATTTTTGGCACGGAACGAGAAGCACCGGTAGCAATTACGACACTGTCAGTATAGTATTCTTTTTCTTTTGTAATTACAACAAGTTTATCAGAATAAGTAATCCCCAGAACCTCATCTGATATTATGTTAGCACCAAGCCTCTTGGCACCTTCAATCCCATCCTTAATTAGATCTTTGCCGGATATTGGTTGACTGAAGCCGTAATAATTTTCGATTTCAGAAGCTTTTCCTAAAGCACCTTGGTCCTTACCGATAATAATTGTTTTAATACCAGCTCTTGTTGTATATAAAGCTGTGGAAATACCAGCTGGCCCATTTCCGATAATAACAACATTTGACATTGCAATTCCGCCCTTCTAATCTTTGAATGATAGCTCTAAGGTTATTATAGCGATAAGACAAAGTTAGTTCTGTGATATAATCACATGCTAGAATAATTTCAAATGCAAAAAAATATATATTGTGGTATTATTTGTAATATATATTAACAATTTAGCCATATAAATAAACTTATTATGACAAGATTAATCACAGCATTAAGGATAAAACGATGTTTAGAATTATACATAGTCATTCACTTATTATTTCTTTTCTGCTTCCTTATCTGTTATATTTATAGTAGTTATATTATTAATACCTAACCCTAATATTGTGCTTGCTATGGTGATAGTGTATAAAGTAACCTCCGGATTTCCTAGTTAGATATGGCGGTGAAGAGTTTGTTGTTATATATCCGAATACTCATAGTAGTAGGGCAGAGATTATGGCAAAACAAATCTTGCAAGCTGTAGTAGCCCTAAAAATTCCCCATATTCAATCTAAAATTAGTGATTATGTAACAGTAAGCATTGGCGTAGCATCTAGTAGTAAATCTTCAGATTTTGAGAATTATATCTTAATTTTATCTTACTTGATAAAGTGGATCAAGTTTTGTATTTCGCTAAGAATAATGGGCGAAACCAAGTAATGGTATATGAGGGGGAAATGTATGGACAAGAAATTAATCCTAGTAATTGATGATGAACAGGGGATACGTGATATTATAAAAGAATATCTGTTACCAGAGGATTTTGAAGTAATAGAAGCAGTTGATGGAGTAGATGGTATCAATAAGTTCAAAAATAATAATATTGTATTTGTAATATTAGACGTGATGCTTCCTAAGATGGATGGCTGGAAGGTCTGTAGAGAAATTCGTGCACTCTCACGTGTACCAATTATTATGCTGACTGCCAGAGGAGAAGAGTATGATAAGCTCTTTGGATTTGAGCTCGGAGTAGATGATTATATTGTGAAACCTTTCAGTCCTAAAGAATTGCTGGCAAGGATTAAAGCTATACTTTCAAGAAGTATTATTCTGATCGAAGAGCCGACCAAACCAAATCGTTTGCAAATAGGAGATTTACTCATTGATTTTGATGCAAGAAATGTATTTATGGGAAAAGAAGCAATCAATATGACACCGAAAGAATATGACTTATTGAACTTCTTGGTGAACCATCAGGGGAAAGTTTTTTCAAGAGAGCAGCTTTTAAATCTGGTATGGGGATATGAGTTTACGGGCGATGTAAGAACGGTGGATACTCATGTGAAAATGTTAAGGATTAGCCTTGGTAAATATAGAAAATGGATTGTAACCGCCTGGGGTATTGGATATAAATTCGAAGCGGAGGTAAAATAATGAAGAGCATTAGGGTGAAACTTTGGCTTGGAATGATGGTTTTGGTAGGAATAATTATTTTATTATTATGGTTGTTTCAAATTGTATTTCTTGAAAAGTTTTATTCTGTCTTAGAGATTAATGAAATTACAACAAATGCCAATAAGATAATAAAGGAAATTGAGACGTTGGAGGATGCAGATGAAATAAATACTTCTACTCAGCTTATTAAGCAAATAGATGATATAGTATATGAAAAACAACTGACGGTTGAAATAATTGTTGAGTCATATAATACTGTCTACCAAGGGTCTTCCGCTAATAATAATGCCATTCCGGGATCAATGAAAGAAGTAGTTACCAAAGCAGCTGAAAATGCCCTAATGGGAACGAATTTCAAGCAGGAAGTGACTCACCCGAAATTCGGATATCAATTTATGATTATTGGGTTACCAATTTATGATGAAAATAGAGTTCAGGGGGCAATGCTTATTACAATGCCAATGGCTTCCGTAGAGGATACAACGGATATATTAAAGAAGCAGTTAATCCTTATTACTGGTATTTTGCTTTTGGTTTCAGTAATTATTTCATTACACCTTTCCAAGAGGTTTGCAGATCCAATTTCAATCATTAGTAAACAGGCGGAAAGCTATACTTCTAGTCAGTTTACGATGAGAATAAGCAACATAGGAGACGATGAAATTGGACGGCTTGCTAAACGGATGAATGAAATGGGTGAAGCATTGATGCGTAACGAAGTTCTTCAGAAGGAGATTATTGCAAATGTGTCACATGAGCTTAGGACACCATTAACTTTGATTCGTGGGTATGCTGAAACCTTACGCGATGTAACAGGGGAGAATCCGGATAAAAGGAAAAAACATCTTGACATTATAGTAGAGGAATCGGAGCGATTGAGTAATATAGTTGAGGATATATTAAACTTATCACAGCTTCAGTCGGGAGCACTAACCTTGGAGAAAGAATCCTTTTCATTAAAGGAGATGCTTCTTAAAATAAGAGAACACTATGAATTACAGGAAGAAAAAAGAACCTTTCAAATGAAAGGAGCAATAGAGTTAAAAGAAAATCTTTTGGGTGATAAAAAGAAGATTGAGCAGATATTTTATAATCTGATCGATAATGCCTTCCGTCATACAAGGGAAGATGACCTAGTTGAAGTTGTGGTGACACAGCAAATTGACCGTGTAAAAATTGAAGTAATGGATCATGGTGAAGGAATTGCTAAAGAAGATCAGGAACATATCTTTGAACGCTATTATAGAGGGAAACGAGCTGACGGAAAAAAGAGTAAGGGAACGGGCCTCGGACTGGCAATTGTAAAAAGTATCATGGATCTGCATCAGATGCCTTTTGGAGTAGAAAGTGAACTTGGAGAAGGTACTACCTTTTGGCTTGAATTGGAAAAGGTTAACTCTCATACTTCTTTCTGAGTTCTATCATACTTCTATCAAATATTTTTTCTGTTATGAGATTGTAAACAAGATGAGTAGATGAAATAAATCATCTGCAACAAAAATCGTGATAAGAGATATTGAATATGAAACGACGTTTAATGAAAATGGCAGGATGCCTTTTAGTAGCAAGTTTATTAACAACAGGATTATTCACTGAAATTGAAGATCAAAACGATGATGAAGATGAAGATGAAAATGAAGATGAAGATGAAGATGATTAGTTATTTTGAGACGCACCCTTGAATGTTCAATCGGAAATCTGTAGAGGATTAACCAGTAAAACTTGTAGCCAAATATTTTTTAGGCAAAAGAATTACTGGTTGGTCTTTTTTTTGATTGGAGTTCTTATACTATCTCATTTTTGTCGTTTTTAAGCAGGAAAAGAATGTAAAAAAAGCTTTTAATTACCTGCCAGATGTATATAATTAAATACAAGCAGCAGAAGTAGTTAATTAAGATTTAATTAATATTCAAAATATAGAAGTATCAAGGAACAGTAGAAAGTTAGGTTTATACTCAGTATAATGACATACATTAACTAGGGAGGGGGACATTATGAAGGAAGCAATTATAATAACACCGGAGCAAATAACTCAACGGATAAGAGGATTTTCATTTAAATCCTTTTATAAAGATATTTGTTATGTCTGGATAAACAGAGGCTTCGGCCCGACTTAGTTACCGGGTACTAGAAATGAAGAAGAGACAAAGTCAATATAGTAAACTTGGGAGGCACATGATGTTGAAAAAAGCAATTTATCATATTCTATGGATGGGTAAAAATATTAATCTTGTTTTATATATCTATTTAAACTATTTTTGCAGATCAGTGAAAAGAGAAAAAAAATATCATATATTTCCGTATAGAGGAACCAGAATTCATTTAAGATCCAATGCAGAAATAATTTTAAATGGAGACCTACGCTTTAATGCTCATCAAGGAGATAAACGTATGGTGCGAAGTTATTTATCAATGCATAAGAATTCAAAAATGATTATTGGTGGATACGTAAATTTAGGTCAGGGTTCATTAATCGTGGTGAATGAAAACGCGGTATTAGATTTTATGGGAAAAGTGACATCAAATATCAATTTAACTATTGGCTGTCAACAGTTAATAAGGATTGGAAATGATACCATGATGGGTACTGATGTCATAATTTATGACAGTGATTTTCATCCGACGGAGTATACAAATGAAGAATTCTGTACTCATACCTCACCGGTATCCATTGGTGAGCATGTTTGGATTGGGACAAGAGCAATCATTATGAAGGGCAGCAATATTGGTATGGGTTCCATCATTGGTGCAAACGCCTATTTTACAGGGACCGTATCTGCCAATACTATGGTTTCCTGTATTCCTTCACGTACCATTCTAAAAGAAGTTAAATGGGCACGGGATATGAGTTCAGAGGCTGTTGAAAATGCAAGGATGTTTATAAATGCAAGATAATAGAAGAAGATTATTATAAATAGCCCGGAGCATATCTCATCTGCATCCGGGCGTTATTATGCGACAGGGCTAAGCCCGCATACAGACGGATAAGGTCAGGATGCAAGCTCATTACCTGATGGATTGAATTATTCAATGGATATAATTGCGTAATTCTTTAATTGGGTTAAGAATGAAAAAATACTTTCACGACAAGTATCTTCTGACACATCATACATGTTCAATAATTTCTGTAAAATATCTGAAACAAGAATCGGATTTTGAATATAATCCCAAATTTCATTTGCTGAACCCTTTAGTAAAAAATATTTTCCGGAAGAAAAATCAATCATTACTTTCTCACCATCCAGGTCAGTGGTATCTAGGCTCTTAATCAATTTGATTTTACTGTTATCAGTCATATATAACCTCCTTGTAAATTATATAATTTTATCGAATACTTTGTTAATGAAACTTAAGATATGTTAATTGGCAAACTTAGATAAAAAGTACTACCCTCGCCCAAAGTACTTTCACACCATATCTGCCCATGGTGTATTTCCATTATGGAAGCTGCTATAGATAGACCGAGTCCACATCCCTTTGAGTTCTCAGGAGTACGTGAGTCGGAAATCATATAGGTACGTTCAAAGATAAGGCTCAGGTTTTTATGATCAATTCCGATTCCGGTATCTGAAACAGATATTACTACCTCCTTCTTATGTAAAGATATTTCTAGATTAATTTCATCATTTTGTGAAGAATATTTAAGCGCATTTGTAAAGAGATTGTCTAAAACTCGTAAGAACATCTTTGAGTTAAGTTGAACAAAATATGGAAATTCTTCAGGCATTTTTAGAGACAATCTGCGATCTGCATATTTTTTGTCGTCTTTACAGGAATTAAAAAATTCTAACAGATATCTCTTGATTTGAATTGGCTCAAGTATGACGTTTTCATCTGGGGAATCCAATGAAGTAATTAATAGCATCTCGTTTAAAAGGTAATCAAGTGAGCGGTGTTTGTTGTGCATCTGGTTTAATGTGAAGAAAACTTCCTCTTCATCAAGTCTCTCAAAGGTAAGAAGGTATTCTACATATCCTCGTAGTGTAGTGATTGGTGATCGTAAGTCATGTGAAATGTTTGCCAGAAGTTCATTGCGTTTTTTCTCACTTTCAACTAACTTTCTATTTGTTTCAGCGAGTTTTATATTTGTCTGATAAAGCGCGATTGTTAGATCTTCGACACTTAATTCTGGTTTTGTAAATACATTTTTATTAGAGTCATTATTCATTTTAGATTCTCCTGTTTCATATGAAAGATATAGCCTTTTGACCATACAGATTCAATGGAGTTAGCTAATTCTTTATAGGACTCAATCTTTTTGCGTAAACGACTGGCAATTACCATAATCGTTTTTCGATCATTTTCTGAAAATGAACCCCAGATATGATTACTTATATCCTCAAAGGTTACAATCTTATTCAAATTTGTAACGAGAAGTAGTAATAAATCATACTCACGATTACTGAGAAGTAGATCTTCCTTATCATATAAGGCTTTGTGTTGCTTTATATCTAGAGATAAGGGTGGATAACGAATCAGGTTTGAACTATTCGGCGAATTATTGCGGCGTAGTTGAACTTTGATTCGCGCGGATAATTCACGAAAACTAAATGGCTTGATAAGATAATCATCCCCACCAACGGTCAGTCCTCTAATCTTATCATTCTCGCTGGTTCGACCGCTTAGGAAGATAATTGGTACTGTGGAAAAGGAACGAATTCGTTTACAAAGCTCAAACCCATTAATCTTTGGCATCATGACATCTAAAATAATACAATCCGGTTGATAATTTTTAAAAACGTTGAACGCATTTTCCGGACTCGATGAGATTTTTACGTCATAACCTTCTTTTGTAAAATACCGGGCATTAATCTCTAAAAAATCGTTATCATCATCAACGAAAAGAATGGTTGACATAGAGTCATCTCCTTGTTATAATGTAAAATATTGGAAATAAATCACCTACTTTAAGAGGATAAAAAATAAAATACTGAAGCATTACATTTGTTATTATACAATAATTGGAAAAAATATCAATTAAAATATAGTAAAATTTGTAAATTATATGAGACTATTTAAAAACATTTTAGTAGGTGAGGTCATCATATGATTTTTGTAGTATTAGGTACTCAAAAGTTTCAGTTCAACAGATTATTAAGAGAAATAGACGAAGTGATTGAAATGGGAGGCATAACGCAGGAAGTAATAGCCCAAATCGGCATTTCTGATTATGAACCAAAGCATTATAAGTATTTTAGGTATACTGATAAGAAGCAATTCGACGAATTTATTACACAGGCCACTGTAGTTATTACGCATAGTGGTGTTGGCTCCATTATTTCAGCATTGAAAGCAAAGAAACCAGTGATAGCATATCCAAGACTACAAAAATATCATGAGCATGTCGATGATCATCAGCTCGATATCGCCAAAGCTTTTGAGAAAAAAAGATATGTTATCTGCAGATATGATGATGAATCTTTACCTAAAGTTATGAAACGATGTAGACAATATCCGTTTGTAGAATACGTTTCAAATACGAATAGGGTTTTAGGAATTATTAAGGATTTCATAAACAAAGAGTAATTCGGTATAGAAGAAGCAGATGATTCATTCACTGGTTTTATCTAATTCATCTAATATCGAATAGAGCGCTTCTGTTAATTTAGGGGGAAATACGATGAAACAGAAAATTTGCTATGCAGCTTCTCTAGGAGGGCACTTGGAAGAAATCTCAAACCTTGTGGAGTTGGGAAAACAATATGAAATATTTCTAGTAACAGAAAAAGGAGGCTTTGTTGAGCTGAATTTTTGTGATTCAGTATATTATTTGAGTCATATGAATCGAAAAGAGCTATTGTTTATTCTCAAGTTTATAAAAACTTTTTTTCAATCTTTCAAAATACTTTTGAAAGAAAAGCCTCATTACATAATTTCTACCGGTGCACTTATAACCTTTCCGATCTGCTTGTTGGGTAAGTTGCTTGGAAAACGAGTAATTTATATTGAATCCTTTGCAAGAGTGAATACAGCTTCCTTAACAGGAAAACTAATGTATAGAATTGCAGATTTGTTTATTGTTCAGTGGGAAGAGATGCTTGAGATTTTTCCAAAGGCCATTTATGGAGGAGGCATTTTCTAAATTACTAACAGAAAGTTGCCTTTCTAAAACTTTTACTTTTGAAATATAGTGAATAATTACTTTATATTGGGTAATTGAATATACCATTGAGAGGGGATAGGAATGTTTGAGACGATTTTATCAAATTTTCATCTAGAGAAGATTTTTTGGATTTTAAAAGTTAAATTAATATACATCTTAGTAATAACTATTTTATTTTCTTTAATGATGGGGGTCTATGCAAATTATACTCGTACTTCGACCTATGCTGCCCAAATATCCTTTTATGTATATAGTAACCCGGATTATATTACGGATCCTACCGTTAATATCAATAATTCGGAGTTAACGCAAGCAAAAAATCTAGTTACTAGTTATATGCAGATTTTGCGAAGTGATACATTCCTAAACAAATTGAAAGAAGAGACAGGGTTACCTTACTCTGTCGATTATATCAAAGGAAATATTAGTGCATCATCCGTAGCAGATACCGCGGTTTTTATCGTTAGTGTGTATAATCCTAATCCTACAGATGCCATGAACATAGCTAATACGATTGGAACTCTTGCACCAAATGAAATAACGAGAATTGTAAAATCCGGTGGTATAGAAGTATTAGATATTGCGGAATTGCCTACAGAACCGTATCAATCAACCAGTGTAATTAAGTTGGTTATGATTGGAGGAATAGGTGGCTTTGCACTATCTGCACTGTTGTTTTTGCTTCGTGGGTTATTGGATACCACAGTAAGAAAAAAAGCTGAACTAAAAGATATTTTTAATATCCCCTTGCTTGGTGACGTTCCACAATTACTTCCACCTAGTAAAAAGAAGGAGATTAATAAAATTCTAAGCCCAGACAGCCCTTTTGCATTAAGGGAGTCATATAATAATATCAGAGCTTCTTTACTTTTTACCGGGCAAGGTGAGAAATGTCCTGTTTATGCGATTACCAGTGCGGATGTAGGAGAAGGCAAAACATTAAATTCGATTAATATTGCAATGTCTTTTGCGCAAATAAGTAAGAAAACTTTAGTGATTGATGCTGATATGAGAAAAAGTAGTATGAGTGCGATGCTAGATATGGATCAGTATGATGGACTAAGTGAATATCTGGCTGGAATTGTAACCTTACCGCTTATTACAGAATATAATGAAGATCTTTTTGTTATATCTGCGGGTAAGATTCCACCAAATCCAGCGGAGTTATTATCCAGCAACAGATGGTCTAAATTATTGGAGGTTTTTAAGAAAGAGTATGATGTAATTATTATAGATATGCCCCCGGTAGGCATTGTAGCTGATGCACTATTACTAGCAAAGGATGTAACTGCTTACATATTAATAATTAGAGATAAGATAACGAAACTGGATCGGGAGCAGATGGTAGTACGTAAAATAGAATCTTTAGGTGCTAATATTTGTGGATTTATCTATAACGGTATATCGATGAAAGCACAGGATTATACCTATAAACATTATGGAAAAGAATATTTTATTTGATCTTCAAGCCCATTTACTTCCTGGAATGGATCATGGGTGTGATGATCTTACAATGTTAATAGCACAGCTTAATATAGCAACTAGGACCGAAGTGAAAGATACGGATGACAATGGAAAAGAGGTGATTTTTACTTGGTTAATGTTAGTGTAATCGTTCCTGTTTATAATACAGAGAGATATCTTCGAAGATGCCTGGATTCCTTAGTAAATCAGACATTGGAGAAGTTGGAAATTATTTTGGTTGATGATGGTTCAACCGACAACTCCAGGCAAGTAATGTTAGATTATGAAATGAAATATCAGGATAAGGTTAAAGTGTTTTCAAAGGAAAATGGAGGACAAGGGTCTGCTAGAAACTTGGGGATTCGTAAGAGTAGTGGAAAATATATTGGCTTTGTAGATTCCGATGATTACGTAGATACCAGAATGTATGAAACAATGTATAGAACAGCAGAACATGAGCAGTGTGATCTGGTTGAATGCCACTATCATTACCTGTGTGAAGAAGGGAAAGTGACAAAGGAGTATAGGACTAGAGGACACATCAGACAATACAAGAATCAAAAGGATATGTTTATTAACCCACAGGTATCTCCCTGTAATAAGCTCTACCGTAGAGAAGTATTAATGCATTCAGCAGTTGACTTTCCAGAGGGTTTAATTTATGAAGATACGAGTTTCTATATAAAGACGATTCCTTTTGTCACGAAGGTAAAATATATGGATAAACGCTTTTATTATTATTTTCTGCGAGGTAGTTCAACTATGAACGCAAATAAAAGCAGAAAAGTAGAAAATATTTTTCCGGTTTTAGAAAACATATTAGAATTTTATAAAAATAATAAATTCTATGAAGAATTTCAAAAAGAACTAGAGTATTTCTGTGTGAAGATATTATTGTGTAGTTCTCTTAGCAGAATTGGGAGAATACAGGATCACAAGTTAGCAAAAGAGTTATACAATAAGACTTTTTCCTTTATCCGGGAGAACTTTGCGGAGTTTAAGAAAAACCAGTATTTACGAGGAAAAATAGGAGTGTATCTCAGGTTTGTGAACCAGAGGAACAGTAAATATATAGGAAAAGCATTAGGCCGAATAATGAAAGGATAATTGTATGATAGTATCAGTTGCAATGGCTACCTACAATGGCGCCAGTTACATTAATGAACAACTAGACTCCATTTTAAATCAATCAAGGGCTGTTGATGAGGTGCTTATATGTGATGATTGCTCTAAGGATAATACAGTGGCTATTGTGCAGGAATTTATACAGCAATATCAGCTGCAGAACAAATGGAGAATTGAAGTAAATGAAAAAAATCTTGGCTTTGGTTCGAATTTTAATCAAGCAGTATTGAAAACCACGGGAGATCTGATTTTTTTCTGTGATCAGGATGATATATGGGTGGAGGATCGTATACAGGTCATGATTGCGCTCATGGAGAAGAATCAGGATATTCTGATGTTAGGATCTGAATATGAACCTTTTGAAAGTACGTCTGATGCATTCAAAGCTTCCTCACGAGATCTTGCGAAATTTAAGAGCGATAATTCCCTGGAGCATTTAAAGCTTCAGGCTAAAACCATATTTATTGGTTACCTAGGTTGCTGTATGTGCATAAGGAGAAGCTTCTTTAATCTGATACAGCCCTATTGGTATGAGGGCTGGGCCCATGATGAATTTGTCTGGAAATTGGCACTTTGCCTGGATGGGGCATACGTTTATCATGGCATTACAATAAGAAGACGTTTGCATTCGGCGAATGTCAGCATGGGAAAAATAAGAGATCTTAAAAAACGTATAAAATTCCTAGAAGGATTATTGATGAGTCATGAAGCTACTCTTAAATTTGCCAGAGACCAACGGATGAATGAGAAGACTATCCGGTTAATCGAAAGAAACATTAAGTCTGTGAAGCTAAGGATTGGATTATTAAAGGATAAAAAATATCTAAATATAATTAGATTGTGTATCAAATATTTTAAATATTATCATAGCCAAAAGTCAATTCCGGTAGAGCTATACATGGCAATAAAAGGATAAGAAGGAGCAAGAAGTGGAGAAAACAATCAGTCTGACTGCAAGTAAATATATAAAGCAATCTAGAGCAGATATGGCATTTTCCTCTATTTCCTTTGCGTTTTTTTTTACTCTTTTTGTGCTTCCTCAATATTTCGGATTGCCACTTCCGATTTTCGATTTTACTGTGTTGCGGGTTATGCTAATAATCATGTTCATTATTATATTAGGAATAAGACAAAGACATCAGGAGTTTTTTGAATTAATTTTAAAGGCTCCCTATAGTAAAGTCTTGGTCCCATATATGCTTGTTTTAATCTATACTACGGTTCTACGAGTGGATGTCAATGCTTTCTTGAATCCGGTGACTGAACTGCTCTCCCTTTATCTGTTGGTTTATATCATTAAGAACTGTTTTGGGTACAAGAAAACTTTAGTATACATTCTAATTTTTACATATATTCTGGCATCACTTGGATTAGTAGAATATGTAATTCAGAGATCTCCCTTTTCATATTTAGAAACCTTAGATGGGTTAACGGCGGGGCGATATATAAGGTCTGGATATTATCGGATTATGGGGCCGGCAAACCACGCGTTGGGATACGGTCTTATGCTTATTACTATGGTCCCTATCGTATGTTATGACATTGAAAAAGACGAAATAAATATTTTAAGACACAAAACATTATTTATTATGGTGGTTATAAATGTTCTACTTACTGGATCCCGCTCTACACTCAGTGTATTTCTGCTGGAATTAGTGATGTTAACTTTGTTATCCACGAGAATCAATAAGAAGAAATTAATTTTAATAGGAAGCTTATTTGTTGTTATTTTTGCTGCTTTTCTTATTACATTTCACCGTACCTCTTTTGCACAGTACATATTTTTACAGATTACGAGCGTTGTGGATGAAATACTGGGAACCACATATTCTGCCAGATATGGAGCTGATTTAACTGCACTTGGTGACAGTTCCAGCTATCGGAATCAATTAATAAATATTTTTCAAGTAGATTGGCTAAATCCATTGCTTGGAATAGGGCGTAACAGAAGTTTTGCCTGTGAGATTAACGGTTTCTTTATTAGATCAGTAGATAGCTTTTATATCGCAGAATTCATTCGCTATGCCTATCCGGGAATGATATGTTATATCGCTTTTATATTTTATTTTCTGTTTCGAATGCTAAAAGATATAATTCGGAAGAAGTCTCAGATTAGTAAAATGTTATTTACCGGATCATTATGCTACTGCATCAATATATTATGGCTTGATTCGTTGCAAACTTTAAAGTACTTGTATATTCTATTTGCAATATTTTATTGCTTACCCGAAAACGAAGCCTCTAATATGAAGGATGCACTTAAATCGATTTATATAAAAGAATATAGAAGGGGATGGCTAAAGTATTTTACTAAAAAGATTAATTGTCTTAAAAAGGAAGTAAAGAGAAAGGTGGAAACTATATGAGAAAAATTTTGAAGGTTGGACTATTATTTCACTCGTTTTCAAATAGTAATTTAGGAGTCGGAGCTTTAGCTATTTCTGAAAGTGAGTTGTTGAAGCGATTATGTGACAAGTTAAATATTAAATTAGAAATTGTTTGTTTTGAAGCTAAGGTTAATGATTTATATTCAGATGCGACTCAAGCGGATGTAAACCTAAAACAGACAACCTATAATCCCTTTAGAATGATAAAGGATTTAAATCATTGCAATCTTATCATTGACGCTACAGCTGGGGATAGTTTAACTGACATTTATGGATTGAAAAACTTTATTCGTATTTTTTTAATAAAATATTATTCAATTCTTGCCAAACCATCCGTAATTTTAGCCCCTCAAACAATAGGCCCTTTTAAAAGCAATATCACTAAGATAATGGCTGACATTTATTTGAGTTTTGTAAAAAAGATTTTTATACGTGATGAATTATCAAAATCTTCTATACCGAAGAGATTATTGAAGAAGGTGACGGTATCTACTGATATGGCGTTCGCTTTGCCGTTTAAAATAGCAAATACTAAGAAAGCAAATAGTAAAACAGCTGGTTTTAATATATCAGGTTTGCTATATTCAGGAGGATTCAATTTAGACAGAAATGATGACTTCTCTTACAAGAGGTTATGTTTAAAAATAATAGATTTATTAATAAATGAAGGATATGAAGTATTCCTAGTTCCTCATGTTGTTGGAGGTATCAATGATAATAAGGACAATGATACAAAAATCACTCTTGATCTATGTAAGAATGACCTACGATTAAAGATGGCTCCTTTATTCAAAGATCCGATCGAAGCAAAATCATATATTAGTCAGTTTGATTTATTTATAGGTTCTAGAATGCATGCTACTATTGCAGCAGTTTCATCAGGGGTACCCACAATTCCATTAGCATATAGTCGAAAATTTCAAGGACTATTTGAGCCATTAGGTTATAAATCAACACTTGATTTACAATGTATGAGTGAGAGTGAGATTATTGATCAAATTAAGCAAAGCTTGCTGAATGGAACAACAATCAAATCAAATATCGAGAATGCAAATCAAGAAATTACAAATAAATTGAATAAATATGAGACGTATCTGGAAAAAGTAATTCTGGAACAAATCAAATAATTTTAATTTTCTATTATTTGTTAATAATGAAGGGGTTGAAACAGATTAATATTGAATTTAATGAAAAAGAATTCAATAATTGCGTAGGTTACTTTATGACATATGCAAACACCTATATCGATCCAAAATAAAGGAGAAGAATCGAATGAAAAATTATTACACAGATGAAAGAAATGCGCAAATAGTCATATCATTAATGAAAGCTCATAATATTAAAAAAGTAATTGCGAGTCCTGGAACTACAAATATATGTTTTATTGCCAGCATACAGCAGGACCCGTATTTTGAAATATATTCTGCACCAGATGAACGTTCAGCTGGGTATATAGCATGTGGATTGTCTGCTGAAAGTGGTGAATCGGTTGCAATAAGTTGTACGGGGGCTACTGCATCAAGAAATTATATGTCTGCACTTACTGAAGCATTTTATAGAAAACTTCCTATTCTTGCAATTACCTCATCTAGAAGAAGTATACGCATTGGTCACAATTTTGATCAAGTAACGGACAGAAGAGTTTTACCTAAAGATGTTGCTAAGATTAGTGAGCAGTTGCCACTAGTCTATGATACTGAAAGTGAATGGGCATGTATGATAGCAGCCAATAAAGCAATGCTTGAACTCGATCATCATGGCTGTGGGCCGGTTCATATAAACCTTGAAACAAATTATAGTCGCAATTATGATGTAAAGGAAATTCCTCCAGTACGAGCAATTTATAGAATTAATTCTTTAAGTAAAATGCCAGAGCTTAGTGCTAATAGAATTGCAATAATGGTGGGAGCCCACTTGCAATGGAGTGAGAAATTAACTGATGCGGTGGATAGATTTTGTGAAGTCAATAATGCGATAGTTCTTACTGATCATATAAGCAATTATAAGGGTAGATATCGGATTTTTGCATATCTTGCAACTCAACAAGAGTATTATTTCTCTAAAATAAGAAATGTTGATCTAATGATACATATTGGTGATATAACAGCCTCTAACTATAATATCGTGACAAATAGAGTATGGAGAATTAATCCGGACGGCGAATTAAGAGATACTTATGAAAAACTGCAATATGTATTTGAACTTGAAGAAGAAGATTTCTTTAAGGCATATGCAACTAGATCAAATGGGACTACCCAGAATACATTTTATGCCGAATGTAAGCAAGAAGTTGAACGGATAAGCAGTTCGATACCGGAATTACCCTTTTCAAACGCTTGGGTGGCATCGAAAACAGCATCAAAGTTGCCAAAGAATTCAGTTTTACATTTAGGAATACAAAATTCATTACGCTTTTGGAATTTTTTTGATGTCCCATTATGTACTTTTTGTTACTGCAATACTGGAGGGTTTGGTATTGACGGTAGCTTATCATCAACGATTGGAGCTGCTTTAGCCAAAATAGATAAGATTTTTTTCTGTGTACTTGGTGATTTAGCTTTTTTCTATGATATGAACTCACTTGGGAATCGACATGTCGGAAACAATGTAAGAATATTGTTGGTTAACAATGGAAGAGGAACTGAATTTAAATTATCAGGAAATCCCGGATCTATGTTTGGTGATGATACTGATACTTATATTGCGGCGGCGGGTCACTATGGAAATAAATCAAATAAATTAGTTCGACATTATGCAGAAGACTTGGGGTTTGAATATCTTTCAGCATCATCAAAAGAAGAATATCTTAGCGTTATCGAACGTTTTATAACTTCAGAGATCACTAGCAAACCTATAGTATTTGAAATATTTACGGATAGTAAAAATGAAGATACTTCCTTAACATTGTTAACAAGAATAGGGGTTGATGATTTAGCAGTAGTAAAGAAGGCTGCTAAAGGCATGGTAAAGGATATTTTGGGTGAACGTCGTGTAAATAAAATAAAAGATTTTCTGGGCAAAACACAAAAAACTGAGAAAGCGTTATCGCATTCTAAAGGTTTAAGATGATTCAATAAGGTAGGAGTGAACTATGTCAGATAAAAAAAGCAAAGTGTATTTTGATTCAAAACGAGTGGCAGCAAATACACTGATGTTATATTTTAGACAGATTATTATTATGTTAATTAGTTTATATACAGTACGAGTCGTGCTTAATGTACTGGGTATTGAAGATTATGGTATCTATAATGTTGTTGCTGGCATTGTTGCCTTGTTCAGTTTTTTAAGTAACTCAATGGCTACCGCCAGTCAAAGATATTTTTCATATGCAATGGGGAAGCAAGATGATTTGTTATTGGAAAGAACCTTTAGCCTTACTTTTACTGTTTATGTAATTCTTTCAGTTGGAGTGTTGATTTTTGCAGAAACAATAGGATTATGGTATTTAAGAACACAGATGGTTATTCCTCATGAGCGAATACTAGCAGCTCTTTGGGTCTATCAATTTGCAATAATAAGTTTTGCAATTACAATGTTAACGACTCCATATATGTCTAGTATAATTGCACATGAAAATATGAGCATATATGCATACGTTAGCATCGTCGAAGCTTCTTTAAAACTGGTAATAGTGTTTTTGCTTAGGACTATTTTATATGATAAATTGATTGTATACAGTGCTTTATTAATGGGTGTATCTATTATAATTACATCAATTTATCGAGCATACTGTCGTAAAAAGTACTTTGAATGTAAAATACGGTTTATATGGGATGTAACTTTGTTCAAGGAGTCTTTTGCATTTACTGGCTGGACCTTGTTTGGCTCGTTTACTACGATACTCAGAACACAAGTAATAACAATTATGCTAAATCAAGTATTTGGCGCTATTGTGGTTGCTGCGCGTTCAATTTCCATTAATGTTGCTAATTATGTGAATATTTTTTCAAGTAATTTTAATTTAGGATTATATCCATCCATAATAAAGGAATATGCGAGTGGAAGAAAGAATAATATGTATACCTTGGTGTTTAGTGGGTCTAAGCTTACCTTTTTTCTAATGTGGGTATTTACACTACCAATGTATATTCAGATGGATTTTATTTTAAAAATCTGGTTAGGTTCACCCGTTGAAGGAGCAATTTTGTTTACGAGACTGGCTTTAATCGAAATCGTTGGTGATATAGAAGATGAATATGACGTTGATGAAGATAAAATTGAACTTGCGAAAGAAATTTTATCAAAAATAAATAGTAAATCGGAAAGTTTAATAAATTCTTTAACTTTACCCGTAACCACTGCGGCTAGAGCACCGGGTCAAGTGAAAGGATATGAATCTATCTTAGGGACTTTACAGATTTTAATATTTGTTATATCTTTCATTATAATTAAATTAGGTGGAAGAGCAGAAACGGTTTACTATGTGGCCATCGTAATTAATATAATAATGGTGCTAGTACGATTAATGTTAGTAGATAAATTAACAGGACTTTCTATACGTATGTTTTTCATAAGGGTGCTTTTACCTATTATGGATATGGTGCTGATTTCAAGCATTCCTACGGTATATATGTATACATATATGCCTAAAACATTTATATACAGATTCATTAATGTATTATTGAGTGTTTCAATTTCATGCCTATACATGTACTGCTTTGGGATTGAATCAACATTACGTGATAGTATAAAAGAATATATTAAGGATAAGTTGAAGAGGTAGTTAATAAGCATAAAGGAAGGAATGAGCAAATGAATGCTTTGATCTTGGGAGGGACGGGTGCAATGGGTAAGCACATTGTTGACTTGCTGTCCAAAGAGCGTATAAATACATATGTTACATCTAGACAGGTACATAATAACGAAGATTTTATTCATTATATTATTGGAAATGCACATGATGAAGATTTTTTGTCAAATGTATTGAAGGAATCGTGGGATGTTATAATTGATTTTATGTCATATACAACGAAAGAATTTTCTTTACGGGTAGAGAAGTTATTGATGTCTACAACACAGTATGTATTTTTAAGCTCGTCTAGAGTGTATTCGGATAACGATGAAATTATTAATGAAGATACACCAACATTACTAGACCTTTGCAAAGATATGGAATATATAAGTTCTGACGAATATGCAATCTCTAAGGCTAGACAAGAAAATATATTAAATAATTCAAGCAAAAAAAATTGGACTATAATTCGACCATATATTACCTACAGTGATATTCGATTGCAGATGGGTGTTCTAGAAAAGGAACAATGGCTTTATCGTGCATTGCATGGTAGGACTATAGTATTCTCAAAAGATATTGCTGAGAAAACAACCACCCTTACGCATGGTTATGATGTGGCGAATGGGATTAAAAGTATAATAGGAAAGCAACAAGCTTTCGGGGAAACATTTCATATCACAGCACAAGATAGACTTACTTGGAAAGAGATAATTGAGATCTATGAAAATGTTATTACGCAAAGAATTGGAAATAAACCAAAGATAATGTACTGCGATCTACCAAAGTTTATGCAGTGTCATACCAATAAATATCAGATTCTATATGACAGGCTATATAATAGAAGATTTGATAATAGTAAGATTTCAAGTTTTATTGATGTTTCTAATTTTATTAATACGAAACAAGGATTAAAAAATTGTCTACTTTCTTTTATTGAAAATCCCGTTTATAAAGAATTAGATTGGGCTATGGAAGCCAATAAAGACAAGATAACTCGTGAGAATACACCATTAAAGGAAATACCGAGCTGTAAACAAAAAATAAAGTATTTTCTATACCGATACGTTTGGTGTATCTGAAAAGCCTATCTCAGAAACCGACCTCTAAATTCCATAATGTGTTGAGTTACAAAGCTTAGGAGTAATAGATATTTAGTTTAGTTTGGAAATTAGTTGAGTTGGTTTTAAATAAATATTAGATATTTTAGGCTTTATACTGCAACGCAAGGAGAATCAGAATGAGTGAATTCTTGGTGGAGTTTTGGAATAGTTTTAGTAAGATATGCCAAGTAGAGTTTCGAAATGTATCAGTTATCAATTTAATTATCTTTTCACTGATTGGAGCAGGTTTTGTTCATATGGGCTGCCTGATTTATGTCAAAGTGAAAAAGAATTCAATTTCTTTAAGTACGGAGTTAATAATTGACTTTCTAATCAGTTATACGATTTTTATAGCACAGGTTACATTGTTAAGTCGTGGGTTAGAAGAGCAGGTAAGGGTTTTTGACACAAAGCTGTTATGGATTGACAAATCAATGGATCAGAATATGACAAATCTTTTGAACATCATTTTGTTTATTCCGTTTGGCATATTAATTTCAGGAATTCGGATGAATAAATTCAGTGTAAGAAAAATTATTTTGGTGATAAATTACTGCTTCTTAACAAGTTTACTTATTGAATCTACACAATACATAACAAAAAGAGGTTATTTCGAAATCGATGATATTGAAGCGAATATTGTTGGAGGGCTGACTGGTAGTATATTCCTCAGCCTATGTTCAAATATAGGCAGACGATTTCAAACGAAGAATATGGAGGTAGATAATGAAGAAGAAGCCTAAGCAGGACATGTATAAAAAATTCTCAATAGCGGACGCTGTTGTTGTAATAATAGGTCTCATTGCTTTTGCAGCATTGATATTTGTTGTGAAATTTTATAATGACCGAGCAAGAATGGAGCAGGAACAATTTATTGAAACTGGTAGTTATAGTCAGGGGATACATTCTGATAGTTCTTTATCTGCATTAGTAGACTTTTTGGCAATTAATGAGATAAATCAAGCTGGTTGGATAGAATTCTATAATAAAGAAAGAAATACTAGTATTGAGTTATCAAATTATTATTTAACAGTGAATAGTGTAAAGAGGTATACATTTACAGAGGGAGATGTGATTAAAGTCGGTGAGTTTTTATGTATCGAAGGGTTAGGGCTACTAGGTAGTACAGAACATGATATTATCGGAATATTTGATGAGAATGGAAATAACATAAAAAATATAATGCTTCCACGCCTAAATAGTAACGAAAGTTATGGATGTAGTATCGATGGAGGTATTAATTATTGTTATTTATCAGCGTCAAAGGAGAAAACCAATGGCGAGAGTTCTATCATAAAGAAAGATAAGTTGGCTTTTTCGGTTCCGGGTGGGTTTTATGATGAAAGCTTTAATCTGGAGATTTCAGCAGCAGAAGGAATGACGATTTATTATACCTTGGATGGGTCAGAGCCCAATCTTAAATCCGACATATATAAAGAGCCTATTATAATTGAGAATAAAAGCGGATCTAATATGCAATATGCAACGGCTGAGGGAATTGATTACTTATATTCGTATCAGCCTTCTAGTATCAGCATGGGTATGGTTGTGAGAGCAATCGCAGTAGATAATGCAGGTACAAGCAGTGAGATTAAAACACAATCCTATTTTGTGGGTTTAAGAGATGCAAGTGATTTAGCGAATTTGCCCATTTTATCGATAACAACCGCACCGGAGAATTTATTTGACTATTTTGAGGGTATCTATGTATCCGGTCAATACTATGAAGATGCGCTAGTGATAGGAGAAGTTAATTCGACAGCAAACTTTCTGAACGATTGGAAGAAAGAAGTAAATATTGAGTATTTTGAGCCTCAAAAAGATAAAACTTATGAAGGTAAAATGTCAATCAGTACAATAAAAGATTTTAGCGTAACTACACCGCAAAAGGGGTTACTATTAACAGCACAGGGAGGTGCCTTTGCCGGATCAAGTCTAGTTAACTATTATAATAGTAAAAGTAATCGGTTGGTTGTGCAAACAAACAGGAAGGACAATTACTTTAAAATAAGAGAGTATCTTGCTGGAAGTTTACTAAATAATACGACAGTCGGAACACCTGATATTATGCCATGTATTGTTTTTATTAACGGAGAGTATTGGGGTGGTTATATGCTTGGAGTTGAGTATGACGAAGAATACATAATAAAGCATTATAATGTTGAAGAAGAGGATGTATTAATTGCCAGGAACGGAGAAGTTATTAATAAATCAGGTTATCAGAAAGAGTATGATGATTTGCATAACTTTATCGTTAATAACGATTTAAAAGTAGACGCAAATTACGAATGGGTAAAAGCTCATGTAGATGTACAGAATTATTTAGAATATTTTTGTGCAAATATGTATCTGGCAAATGCGGAATATGGACTGGATGATCTGGTTATGTGGAGAACAATAAACGAGCAAGGAACAGGTTATGAGGATGGCAAGTGGCGCTTTTTGATGCCAAGATTAGATAATACAATGAATAATAAGGAGGCAGGTAGAGTCGCTACAAGTAGTGTTAATACCTTCCTGCAATCAGGGATTTCCAATGATATATTTTTTCTGTCGTTAATCGGTAACGAAGAGTTTGATAGACAGCTGATGGAGGTAATGACTGAAATGACAGAAAACATTTTTACTGTTGAGCGAGTGAGTTCCGCATTATCAGAAATTTCAGCACAGATGAAAAAGATGGTAATCATAAGTTTTAAACGATTTGCCGGAAGTCAAGGAGACTCTTTTTATACAAGCGAAGTAGAAAAGATAGAAAGCTTTTTTGATCAAAGGGATGAATATATAATCAGGCATACAGAGGAGGTAATAAGTCGGGGAGGGTACAGTGATTTATATGATGATGCAATATCTGAGTGAATTGGTACATGCACAATTGGAGAATAAGAAGCCAGAAAGTATTCCAGAAGATATAAAAATAGAAGAAATAGAAGCAATCGCACATAGAAATCATATGGACTATTTAATTCTAGGGGCTCTACTTAAGACGGAACTGTCAGAGGAAAAGAGGCTGAGGATTAAATCGTTTACTCTGCAAAGTGCTATGAAAAGCATAGCTCAGTCAAGTTGCATTAAGGAACTTGAGGATAGATTTGAAAAGGAAGAAATCTATAATCTGGTTTTAAAAGGAACTGTTTTAAAAAAAATATATCCCTCTCCTGAGATGAGGGAAATGAGCGATATAGATGTAATGATTTATGATAAGAATTTGGATCGTGCGAAAAAGGTAGTCGAAGAAATGGGATTTACCTTATATAAATCCATAAATCATCATGATATTTATAAGAAGCCACCTATGTTAGTAATTGAATTACATCATACGTTGTATGATAAAGATGTTGATAAAATCCAATATGAATATTTTAAAAGTGAAAAATCATTGATTGTAAAAGAGGGTAAAAGTTATGCATTGCAATTTAATACAGAAGATTTTTATGTGTATTTAATTGCGCATATGGCAAAACATTTTTTTGAAACCGGCTGTGGTATCCGTAATGTCGTTGATGTTTATTATTATCGGAAGCTATATGAAGCCACATGGGATAAAGCAATTATAGCATCTGAACTACAGAAATGTGGCTTAACATCATTCGAAAACCGTATTAGTAACCTAGCTCAGGTGTGGTTAGGTGGGCATAAGCCAGATTCCTATTCCTGTATGCTTTTTGATTATATGATTGATTGCGGAATCTATGGAAAAGATGAAAATGGGTTATGGGGACAGTTTGCTATGTTGAACAATGGTAATATTATAAATTATAAGTCTCATACAAAACGATGGTATTATTTCCCGCCGTTGTCATATATGGTGAGGGATTATCCATGGCTCAGAAAATTACCCTTTTTATTATTAATTGCATGGGGAATAAGAGCTGTACATGGTTTATTAAATAAAGAAGGAAGAGAAAAGAGAAAGATGCTACAAAATATAAGTAGTGAAGATATCAGTGCAATTGATAAAATTTACAAAGGAATGCAGTTACATTTTAATAAAGATTAAAAAGAATGAAATAAATTCATTAAGGCTAATGTTACTTTCAATGGTGGGGGGATTTAAATGGAAAAATATAAGCATATTATTTCACTCGGATTCTTTTGTAGTGTCTCATCTGAATTAGAGAGATTGGGGTTAAGGGATAGTAGCTATCCATTTGATTGGCTCATTTCAAGTTTTGATGGTGTATTAGAATTAATAGACAATGGGTTTAAAGAATTTTTATGTATGGATTTTATGCAACAATATTCAAATAATCCATCGTTTTATATAAATAAAAAATATAATATTCATTTCTACCATGATTTCGATAAATTTAAGAAATGCGAAGAACAAATAGAAGATATCAATAACAAGTATCGAAGGCGTATTAACCGATTTTACAAGAGTATACAAGAGCCAACTCTTTTTATAAGGTACATCAAGGATCAAAAGGAAAGTGATTATATTGAATTGAAATATAATGATATTCTGAGTAGATTACGAAGGTATAATGTTAATAACGATATCATATTTGTTTCTAATGATACTATAGTTATCTCTAATTTAGAAATATTTAAAGTAACTGCTGATAATAATGATACTGTTGCAAAAGTATTTTTGGAAAAGAATAGTGACCTAAAGGAATACTTATGTTCTGGTATATATAACAATCAAAAACGAGAAACCAATTATAAAGTGTATAAAAGAAAAAAAGTTAAAGAAAGTTTGTATAAATATCCAAAGAAAGTTACTAACGGCTTAAAAAGGATATTTTTAAAAGTAAAAATCAATAGCTCTTTATATAATCCGATGTCATGAAGTCGCTATGATATATCACTATAGAAAGAGGAGCAAGAATCATGGGATTCTTTTATAAGATATATGGATTAGTTATCCATTCGGAAATAAGGCTTCCGGAGGCTATCGTTTGTGAAGCTACCACAGCTGATGTAGAAATTACATATGGAGCAATGCCGAATATAATTCAGAGAAAGAGCGAAGATCAAGCATGTGATAATTTGATTGCGCCGGGGATGAGGTGGTTTTATATCCCTGACGAAGGCAGTTTTCTAATTCAAGGAGGAACTAATATCATAGTTCATAGGGATGAGGCTGCTGATGAAAAGCATATTAGAGCCTTGCTCCTGGGAGCATGCTTAGGATGTATCCTTTTTCAAAGGGAAATCATCGCAATACATGGAGCGGCTGTTGTCTGGAAGGAGAAAGCCATCTTAATCAGTGGACGATCAGGGGCTGGTAAATCAACTCTGTCCACAGAATTTCGCAACAGAGGATGTCAGTTTATGGCTGATGATACGATTGCAATTACCTCAACCAATGAGGGAGTATATGCATTTCCGTCCTATCCGCAGCAGAAACTATGCGTTGATGCGGCAGTTCGATATGGATACGATTTAAATAATTTAGTTCTTCTTAATGAAGAAAGGAATAAATACGGAATAGATTTAAGTTCTTCTTTCTGCCCTGATATGCGTGAGGTAGGTGCATTTATCTATCTTGATACTTATGAGGAAGATAAATTATTGATTGAAGTTCTTAACGGAGCAGATAAATTGAATTTGATTATGGAAAATTTATATAACTTTATGGACTATCGTATCACTGGTATGTCCTCTACAATCTTTAAGAAATGCTTGGAGATAGCTAAAAAAGTACCAGTCATACGAGTCAGGAGACCGGTCAAGCAAAACACGATTGAACAAATAGTTGAACACCTGGAAAAACAAATAGAGATATATCAATAGGGAGGAATAGTATGTCAGCTATTTGGGGTACGATTGATTTGCTTCACAATCGGATAAAGCTAGAGGATGCAGACCTCATGGAGAAGCCATATCAAAATTATAAAATAGACAGTTACCGCAGATACATAGAAAAGGATGCTCTGATTGGATATGGAGGACAGTTTTTTACAAAGGAAGCTGAAAAGGAAGTTTTACCCATTGTGAGCCTGGACGGACAGCAGATGTTTGTGACAGATGCAGTATTGGATAACCGGGATGAACTCTTTCACTTGTTACAGATCCCGGAAAGTGAATATAACGATATCCCTGATGGTACGCTTATGTATAACGTTCTTATGAAGTATCAAAAAGAGAGTCTGAAGCTATTTGTGGGTACCTATTCCTTTGTATATTATGACAAGGGTAAGGAGGAAGTTTGGTTAGTAGCAGATATTGCAGCGAGCAGATGCTTATATTACAAATATCAGGAAGGCAAGTTGATTTTCTCAACACTTCTCCAACCCATCCTTCAGGTAGGTAACGATAAAAAGACGTGGAATTTCCGGCTTTTATCAGATTATCTGGCGATAGATAATCTGAGCCAATATACGGAAGCAGTAGAAACTCCTTATGAGGGAATTTATAAGCTATCACCCGGACAAGCTGTTATCATCAATAAAAATGGAATAAATAAGATTGATTATTGGAAACCGGATTTTAAAGCGGTACATCTAAAAAAGAGTGATGAGGAAATAAAGAATGAATTTATCATACTTTTCAGCCAATGTGTAACAAGTGTCATGCGTTCTTCCGGGAAGACTGGAATATCCTTAAGCAGTGGTCTTGATTCTACCTCGGTAGCCTGTTTTGCTGGGCCGAAGCTGAAGGAGAAGGGGGAATACTTATATTCCTATACATCCATTCCTGAGAAGGATTATATACCCTCCGAACATCCGGGTTACAATACAAATGAACAGGATCTGGTTGAGAAGACAAAGGAGTTCTTAGGAAACCTGCATACCACTTATTTGGATCTGAACGGTGAAAATGGATTTGATGCTGCAAAAGAATATATGAACTTGTATGAGCTCCCTTATAAATCCTTACAGAACGTAAAATGGCTACACGAAATTGCCGTTTCTGCAGCAAGAGATGGTTGTCGAATTCTTTTAACCGGTCAGTTTGGCAATGCAACCATATCCTTCGGCGACTTTACCATACATTTTTATAGCCTATTACATGGTGGGAATTTCCTTGAACTATTTAAGGAAGTGGATGTCTTTCATAAGATAAATCATGTAGGCAGGAAACAAATCTATCTAACCTTATTTAATATTTGTATCATAAATTTGTTTTATAAAAAAACGTCAAGGGAAGCTATGTTTGCTTCCATTTATGATAATCCATCACTAATTCATAGGTATAATACGGAAAAACGTTTTCGAGAAAGCCGCTTAAATCAAGCTAATCAACCACTTATGACGTTTAAGAAAATTAGAGAATTCACGATAAATAAAAATTCTCTGGTTCAGATGGGAGAGTTTGAGACGCATCGATCCCTCATTACCGGTGTATTGTTACGAGACCCTACCAGAGATAAGCGCTTGATTGAATTTTGTCTCCAGCTTCCTATGAATCAATTCGTATACCGTGGATACGATCGGCGCCTGGTAAAGGAATACCTTAAGGATTATCTTCCAAAGGAGATCATTGATGCCAGACAAAAGGGGTTACAAAGTGCAGATTTTAATCATAGGCTGGCAAAGAAGTGGGAAAAGATTTATCAGGAGTGCGATAAGCTGCTTCAGGAGGAAATTGCTGAACAGCTATTGGACGTCGCAAAGCTAAAAAAGGAGTTGGATTCCTTGCATACCGAGCTTGCTAAAAATGATGCTTTAGAGATTAACAAGCTGCTTTATTCAATACTTATGGTAAAGTATGTAGCGGGGTGATTAATATATTACAGTTTTGTTAGAATATTTGCTTAATAAATAATATTCCATTATGATAAAAATGGAAAACATTAACAATAATTTCCGAGAAAGGAGTCATATGCATGAAAGCATGGAACACCCCTGAAATCAAAGAACTTAACTTTACCGAAACAGCCGGAGATAGCTTCTTCGGTAAATATCCGGATGGAGAGTACATTGAGTTTGATATTAAGATATTTTGCTGGAAAAAGCATATTAGTATTCCACTATATTCATAACAAAGGAATGAGAAGTATGCAAGTAGCGGAATAGATGTTTCTATTCCGCTACTTGCTTTAGGATGAGGTGATAAAAGTGCATAAGGTATTGAGACAAACAAAATATGTCATTTGGCTATTTACTAATTCAAAACCGTACATACCAAAGATTGTACTGTTACTAATTTTTGATGTAACCGCATCTTCCTTAGGAGTAGGACTTGCTTTACTATCGAAAGAGATTATCGATTCAGCAACCTCAGGGAGTGGTATTAAAAAAACTATAATTCTTTATTTCCTTGTTATTGTATTAAGCATACTAATCAGTGCCATAACAGGCTTAATTTCGAATGTAGTTAATGAACGCTTTTCTTTTGACATTCGTAAACAGATGTATGATAGAATTGTGAAATCCTATTGGATGGATATCAAACGATATCATACCGGAGACTTATTAACAAGACTTACCAGCGATACGAGCAACGTGGCTGAGGGTATCGTTAATGTCATACCAACCATTATTAGGCTCTTTATCGAGCTTTTAATAACCTTTTGTACCCTCTTTTATTTCCAACCCATGTTAGCAGTTTTGGCACTCATTATGGCACCCATCATATCTTTGATATGTTTTTTACTGGGAAGGAAGTTAAAGAAATTACAGCAAAAGGTTCAGGAATCTGAATCAAATTACAGATCCTTCATACAGGAAAGCTTAAGTAATCTGCTGGTTGTGAAATCCTTTGCAAATGAAGACTATGTATCGGATCGTCTTGCGGACTTAAGAGATAAGCGTTTTTATTGGGTTTTTAAAAAGAATCGTATCAGTGTGATTAGCTCCTCAGTGATGTCGCTCTCTTTTCAATTGGGCTATGTGGCAGCATTAAGCTTTGGGGCGGTACTTCTATCCGCAAAAACAATTACTTATGGTACAATGTCGGTTTTCTTAACCTTAGTTAACCGTATCCAATCACCGATTTTATCCTTGGCATATCAGATACCGAGGGTAGTTTCCGTTCTAGCATCTTCGGAACGTATTGTAGAATTGCAAAAAATTGCATTAGAAGGAAAAAGTGAAAAGCATATTATACCGGAGGATGTTGGAGTTAACCTTTTTGATGTTACCTTTGGCTATGGTAAAGAAACCGTACTCGATGGTGTCTCTCTGTCAGTCAAGCCAGGTGAGTTTGTAGCTATTGTAGGAAAATCAGGCATAGGTAAGACGACACTTGTCCGACTTATCATGTCGTTTATGAATAATGTGAACGGTAATATCGAATTTCAAAACAAGCAGGGGGAAACGGTAAATGCCAATGCCGGAACAAGGGAGTTCATTGCTTATGTTCCTCAGGGCAATACCTTATTTAGTGGAACAATACGTGAGAATATACGCATGGGCCGACTGGCTGCCACAGAGGAAGATATGGTAAAAGCATTGAAGATGGCCGCTGCATATAATTTTGTAATGGAATTACCTATGGGAATTGATACAGTCATAGGTGAGCGTGGTCATGGAATCTCGGAAGGACAAGCTCAGCGTATCGCTATTGCCAGGGCACTGGTACGCAACGCACCCTTCTTGATTTTAGACGAAGCGACTTCTTCCTTGGATGAGAAGACGGAATTAGCTGTCTTAAGAGGTATTCAGAACCTCTATCCGCGGCCAACCTGTCTGATCATCTCACACCGTCGGTCGGTACTCACGTATTGTGATAGGGAAATATGTATCAGTAATAAAAAAGTAAGAGAGAAAAAATCAATTATACAACTGAAAGGTATTGAGGAGGAACCCTATGTCAGCGATTTGGGGAATTATTGATTTCAATCAAAATAAGATTCAAGTGAATGAACAGCTCATAATGGAGACACCTTTTCATAAATGTGTTATAGACAAATTCGAACAAAAAATACTCAAAAATGTCTACATGGGTTGCGGTATCCAGTATTTTACCAAAGAAGCAGAATATGAATGCTTACCAATGTTGGTACCAGAGCAGGGATATTGCTTTGATGCGGATGTTGTTCTAGATAATAGAGATGAACTATGTGAAAAACTAAAAATTCGTGAAACATCAACCCTGCCGGATGGTTCTATTCTTGCCGAGATGATTCAAATGTTTGGCGATGATTGTTTGAATGACTTGTTAGGGGCCTATGCATTTGTATATTATGATATTAAGAATAATGAGGCTAGTCTGGTTGTTGATGCTACGAGTAACCGATGCCTTTACTACCGTATTATCGATGGTATACTTTATTATTCCTCCTTAATGGAACCCTTAATTATGGTTTGTAATCATACAGATTTTAATGAGAGGTGGATTTCGGATTTTTTAGCTCTGGAAAATCCAATTACCATTACTGAATTGGAAGAAACTGCGATAGAGGGAATCTACAGGATAGCACCTGGACAGATTGTAAAAGTAAATCATAAAGGTCTTAATAAACAAAATTATTGGGAACCTTTAAATAATCTTAATGAACTAAGACTTTTAAACGATGAAGAATATGCCGTTCAATTCAAGGCATTGTTCGAGAAGGCAGTATCCTGTATGCTCCGTAGTAGCGGGGAAACTGGTATTTTATTAAGTGGTGGTTTAGATTCTACTGCTGTTGCATGTATGGCGGCACCAAAATTAAGAGATAGAGGTAAAATGCTATATTCCTATACATCAGTTCCAATCAATGGGTATCAGTCTAATCGCCCAGCGAATAAAATAACGGATGAAGGGAAAATAGTAGAAAAAACAAAGGAGTTTATTGGTAATTTAGATTGTACTTTTGTTAATATGCCAGAGTTGAATTCATGGGATAGTAGGGGAGAGAAGCTATGGTATTGCGAATTCCCCTATAAGAGTGTATTAAATATCCATTGGATATGGGAATCTATGAATCAAGCTGCTAATAGAAATATTAAAATAATGCTTAGTGGAGCCTGTGGAAATAGTGGAATTTCATTCACAAATCCTCAAGTGTATGTGAATACATTATTATCAAGAGGTAGGTATGTTAAATGTTGGAAAGAAATCTGTGCTTTTAATCGGGCTCAAGGTATCAGCAGAAAACGGGCTTTGAAAATGACACTTAAAAGTTTTCTACCACATAAATCAACTTATGCAAATCAGATAGTGGAAAACTCTTATCTTAAACAAGATATGTATGTCAAGCATAAGGTTGAAGAACGTTTAACAAGTATATATGGGAATATCGACAAAGCTAAGAAGAACTTTTCTAAGTATAGATATTTATTGTGTAATAAAGTAATGTATAGACAAATTGGTGAAATAGATGCAAAAAGTTCTTTATATACAGGGGTACTAATGCGTGATCCTACTAGGGATAAACGAATTATTGAATTCTGCTTACAGCTGCCCATTGAACAGTTTGTTAAAAACGGGGAAGAAAGAAGACTTGTGAATGTTTATCTTTCTGATATTATGCCAAGGCATGTCATTAACGTTGGTAGTATTGGAGTTCAAGGTGCAGACCTAACCTTTCGGATCAGTAAGCACTGGGATAGGATTCGAAATGAATGGCTGTCCGGATATGGAAAACATATGGATAATAAGTTTGTTGATTGCAAAAAGGCGATTTCTCGAATAGAACAAATGAGATCAGTTGACGATTATAAAGAATTTGACATGGTCAGACATATCTATTCGAACATGGTTCTTGAGTATATTGATTATATACAGGAACTTTGTGCGGAAGGATGAGTTATACTTATTACAGTATTGTTAGATAAATTGACTGTTAAATAATACATTATTATAATGAAAATGTTAACAAATTAATAATATCTTTGAAAGGAGAAATGACATGAAGAAAGAATGGAATACCCCTTGTATGGAAGAATTAAGTATCAACTTAACTGCTAATGGTGAAACCCCAAATGAGCCTTTTGATGGTCCTTGGACTGAGATTGCTCCAAATCAGTGGTGGGCACCAGGTGCTTCAGCTTAATCTGATTATGTAAAGAAAAGATCACACCTATGGTGTGGTTTTTTTCTTCATTATCTTTATTTATTCGGAGGATGAATATGTATTTATATCAGATATATGGGTTGGGGGTGGAATCAGATTATCTGTTAAAAGTAGCAGATTCACCTGCGCATATAGAAAAAAAAGATGTGGTAATTAAAGAGGGCATTTCAAACAGTGAATATAGAAAAGATAGAATTCTTGATATTCTGGAAGAGAGATTTTTAGTTAATGTAACGGCGGAAGGGATATACTTACAAGTAGCTCACCAAGGAACTTTCCTGATGGAGGAGGGTCAAACGATTAGGTATTATCTGAAGCCGGAATGTAATCCGGAATATGTTGAACAGATTATTTTGTGTTTCTGTTTGGGTGTCATTCTTGTGCAAAAAAATCGGGTTGTTCTACATGGCAGCGGTATTGTAATTCAGAATAAGGTATTTGTGTTTAGTGGAAAAAGTGGAGCCGGTAAATCCACGTTGTCAACTGCTTTGATCAATTCCGGATTTCAATATATAGCGGATGATGCTGTCGCAATTGAATGTTCGGAGGAAGTAAAAGCATGCTCCGGATATCCACAGAGAAAATTAAGCTTTGATACCTTACGATGCTTTGACATGAAACCTGAAGATTATCCGTTAGTACCGGATACAGAAGATGTTAAGTATTCCATTAAACAGCTGGATCAGTATTATAAGGAAACATTAACACTTGGCGGGCTTGTTGTGATTACACCAAGCGAAGAGGAAGACGTGAAGCTGATCCCGATTTTAGGAAGTGATAAAATTAAATTGGTTATGGATAACCTTTATAAAAAAGAAATCTATAACCTGTTGGGCTTTAATAAAGATATATTTAACCAATGCGTAAAGATTGCGAAGTTTATCGATGTTTATGTACTGACAAGACCTGTAAATCAATTGACGATTAAGGAGCAGATGGACGCATTGGATGGCATTTTGATTGGAGCAAAGTAAATGATAGATCTTAAGAATGGTGTAATTACTTTTCATATGTGATGTTAAGATTTTAATTGATTTTTATGTTGAATAGAAGGAGAAAATGTAAATCAAAATTTACAAATAATAGAAAAAGTGATTGTGTACTGTAAATTACTAATATATAATTCAAACTATACAACCGAAGATCATTTTAATAAAATTGCTTAATGGAGGAAAAATGACAAAGAAGAGACTAATTCGATTATATCGTTTCACTCGTTACAATCCAAATAAACTATTGTACCTACATGTCTTATTTCTATCCGCATTTTACCGATTTGTCATCTTGCTTGTTCCTATTAAGAAGCTGCAAAGATTCATGGGTATTCTAAATGAAGAATCAACAGCTAGCGTTAGTCAGGAGTGCTATAAGGAAGTTGTAAGAATATCTCATACAATTAACCGTATATGTCAGTATACCCCATGGGAAAGCAAATGTCTCGTAAGAGCAATGATAGCGCAACACCTATTAAAACGGAAAAATATACCTTCTACATTATTTCTTGGTGTGGGAAAGGATAGTGATACTATGGTGGCTCATTCGTGGCTTCGGTGTGGTGAACTATATGTAACAGGTGGAACTGGAGAACAATACGCGATTGTAGCAAAATTTAGAACATGAGAGTAGACGATGAAGAAGCTGGGAATTTTGATATTAATTATATGTATATTATTTATTGCTTACGGTTTATATAATGGATTGGAGGTTACCCATTATACCTATAGTGACAAAGAACTTCCAAAGGAATTTGATGGTTTTCGGATTGCTTTTGTTTCTGACTTACATTGCAAGATGTTAGGGGAAAAAGAGAAGAAACTAATTCATGCAATAACTTCACTGAGTCCGGATATCGTTGTTTTTACAGGAGATATGATAGATGGTAATCATAAAGATATAACACCGGTTAAGGATTTACTTTCAGGACTGTCCGGGAAGTATCCAATGTTTGCAGTATCTGGAAACCATGAAAAAGATATCCTTCAAAATTATGAAAAACTATTAGCATATTACATGGAATTCGGAGTTTATGATCTTGATGATGCTTCATTTGACCTTTCTGTGGATGGTGCTCATATAGGGATCTATGGTATATCTTACAGGGATAGCTATTATATTAAAAAATTGGATCAAAAACCGAATAAATTCAATAATAAATTTAATATTTTGTTATATCATGATGCAACTGTATTTCCACAGGTTAGTTTTTATGGCTATAATCTGGTAATTTCAGGACATACACACGGGGGAATTATTCGTCTTCCGTTTTTAGGTGGACTCATAAGTAATAATATCTCGTTTTTTTCTGATTATGACAATGGAGTTTATCATATGAATGACAGTACTCTTATTTCTAATAGAGGGATTGGAGATGCTTTTGTCCCACGATTTTATAATCGCCCGGAAGTTGTTTGTGTTACTTTGAGAACTGAAAATTAAGAAAGCATGCCTGCGACATTTATATAGATCAATAGAAGTTCTGACAAATATGGTAGAATAGGTTAAAAAAGGCGGAGTGGGTGTCTGTGTAGAAGTTCATTGGTCCCATAGTAACTATTGAGTTAATAGTTGGTTTGGGGCTCTTTTTTTGCGCCAAATTGGGCTGTAATTGCTGATAGTACGTAATGGAAAGACAACCATTTTTCTACATAACTTCCTTTTTTGTTTCCTGTTTCCATGAACTTACGCAGTATTATCTTCAAATTCAATTGATTTTTCGTGTTTCATATGTATTAGAATAGTAATATGCTATGCCATATATCATCACAAACTTATCATACATAATGAGAAATACATTACATCAGGAGGATAAAATGAAAATAGGGAAACAAGTCTTGGTATTGATAATTGTCATATGCCAGATTACGATGTTATTTACAATGCTGCCGAATAAAGTTGATGCAGCAACTAACACCTTAAAGAATCGACTCAACGATACGGTAGTTATTTGTAACAATTCAAGCAAGGCCTTTGTAGACAATAAACAGGTATGGATTGACTCTTCTGATCCGTTAAGTGTACCAGTTGTGGATGACAATACAACTCTGATACCGATGACATTTGCTTCAACGACCTTTAGAGCAGACATGAAATTAAATAGTAAATCCGATGTTATCACGATCAAATACAAGGATAAGACCTGTAAACTAAAAATGGGAAGTGACAAGATGAGCATGAATGGAAAAAGCATCAAGCTTTCAGAGCCGGCTCAGAAGATTCGTGGAGAAGTATATATTCCTGTAGAAGGTATTGTTGATAAAGTATTTGGCAAGAAAATCTTTACCTATGCTAATGTTAAAGTGATAGGAAACAAAGCTAAGCTTT
>FWWL01000607.1_pt1 | contig 43766 bp, 43 predicted proteins | sample 2228331 | NCBI WGS metagenome assembly FWWL01 (sample SAMEA103939775, study PRJEB20133) | metagenome | reverse complement strand
CCTCTCCATTACGCACATTTTGTTTGCGTTTGGAGCTCTTCTAGTGGGCGGAATCGCAGGGCTGCTGCAAGGAATGGTGAAGGGCGGTAATTTTCAGCTTCCGGCGGGAATCGGTTATTACCAGCTCTTGACAGCACACGGCGTATTAATGGCGCTGGTGTTCACAACGTTTTTTATCATAGGATTTCTATATGCGGGTGCTGCTTACACGACCGGGGGAGCGATGCGTCCAGGTGTGCGTAAAGCAAGCTGGTGGGGTTTCATCCTTATGGCAGCAGGCACAGCCATCACGGTTGTAATGATTTTACTGAACGAAGCTACTGTGCTGTACACATTCTATGCGCCTTTGAAAGCTTCTCCTTTCTTTTATATCGGACTAACGCTAGTTATTGTCGGAAGCTGGGTTAGTGGGGTTGCTTTATTCATCCAATATGGAAAATGGAGAAAAAATAATCCAGGTAAGTCTTCCCCTCTGTTCTTATTCATGGCTGTTGTCACAATGACGATGTGGCTAATTGCAACCCTTGGCGTCGCTGCGGAAGTATTGCTTCTGTTGTTGCCTTGGTCGATGGGCTGGGTTCCTACAATTAATGTAATGTTATCCCGTTCGTTGTTCTGGTATTTCGGGCATCCCTTGGTATACTTTTGGCTGCTGCCTGCCTATATATGCTGGTATGTGATCATTCCGAAGCTGATCGGCGGTAAAGTATTCAGCGACTCACTGGCGAGATTAAGCTTCATTCTGCTGCTGCTGTTCTCGATTCCGGTAGGCTTCCATCATCAATTAACGGAGCCTGGTATATCACCAGTATGGAAATTCGTTCAAGTCGTTCTGACCTTCATGGTCGTAATCCCTTCGCTTATGACTGCATTCTCGTTGTTCGCGATGCTGGAATTAAGCGGGCGAGCCAAAGGCGCGAAAGGCTTGTTCGGCTGGTTCCGCAAGCTTCCTTGGAAGGATGTGCGATTCTTCGCGCCTTTCATGGGCATGGTGATCTTCATCCCGGCAGGGGCAGGGGGGATAGTTAATGCGAGTAACCAAATGAATCAGGTCGTGCATAACACATTATGGGTAACGGGTCACTTCCATCTGACGGTAGCTACAAGCGTAGCACTAACCTTCTTCGGTATTATTTATTGGTTGGTTCCCCTGCTCAGCGGGAGAAAGCTGACGCCGGTCATGAGCAAATTGGGAATCGTGCAAACTTGGATCTGGGTAATCGGGATGTTCCTGATGTCGGGAGCGATGCACACTGTGGGATTGCTTGGCGCTCCGCGTCGGACAGCTTACACTACCTACGGTGGCAATCTGGATGCGTTATCCTGGATTCCATTGAATCGTGTGTTGGGTATTGGCGGAGCGATCCTGTTCTTTGGCATTTTGCTAATCATCTATGTAATCCTGGAGCTCGCCTTCTTCGCTGAGAAGGATGTTAAGCAGGAAGAAGAGTTTCAATTGGCCGAGGTGGCTGAGGATGCTCAGCGTACCCCTGCTATTCTCGAGAACTGGAAGCTATGGGTAGGAATCGTTGTGGTGCTGATCCTGTTTGCCTACACGGTTCCGATCCTGGAGATGTTGCGAGAGGTGCCGGGCTCGAAGCCATGGGTAACATGGTAGGGGTGGGGAATATTAAAATTTCTTTAGCGGAATAAAGTAGATGTCGATGATTTATACACAGATAGAAGGGCAGGGAGGTGGAGCGGAGAAACGAAGTGGTTGCCTTTGTGGTGGGGTTCCTACCTCTAAAGATCATAATCAAGGGAACCCTAGCACAACAGTTACAATGAACGAGAACGAACTCTCGGCGTATGCACGGATCGTAGGTTACTTTGGCAATACTGGTTAGTGAAAACAAAACCAATAATGCTCAAAGCAGAGCTAACATGCAAAGGAGAGTTCGTTAATATGAAGGATACCACTAAATATGTAGGTTTAGACGTGTCAAAAGAAACAATTGCGGTGGCAGTGGCTGATGAGGGACGGGAGGCTCCACGTTTTTGGGGGACTATACGAAATACTAACGAGGCAGTCCAGAAACTAATGAAACAACTAGGTAATTCTGAATCTTTACAAGTGTGTTACGAAGCTGGACCTACCGGCTATCCACTCCATCGTTGGCTTACGGTTCTAGGGATTTCTTGTACGGTCGTAGCCCCTTCTTTAACTCCTCAACGCCCAGGAGATCGCGTAAAAACAGATCGTAGGGATGCAATCCGATTGGCTCAGTTATTCCGTTCAGGTGAGTTAACAGGGATTTATGTACCTACCGAAGAAGACGAAGCGCTCCGAGATTTAGTCCGGGCCAGAGAAAGCGTAAAAGAAGATCAACACAGGGCTAGACAACGATTGGGTAAATTTTTGTTGAGACATAATATTTTTCCGCCGCAAAAACTGAGAAGATGGACTGTGAAATATATGACCTGGCTTCAAAGTCTTACCTTTACATCATCTAGTTTGAAGCTCGTTATGCAGGAGAATCTGCAGCAACTTAACGAAATAGCAGAACGCCTAAAACGGTTAGAAGCGGCCATTCATGATGAGGCTACAGAGGGCAAACATGCACCTTTGATTAAAGCTCTTCAATGTTTGCGTGGTGTTGCTGAAATTACAGCGACTACACTGGTATCCGAAGTGTGTATGTTTGGACGTTTCATGAAAGCAAAAGCATTTATGGGGTATACAGGATTAGTGCCAAGCGAACGTTCGAGTGGAGAAACCCGATGGCAAGGGAAGACGACAAAAACAGGAAACACCCATGTTCGGCGGGTGTTGGTGGAAGCTGCATGGAGTTACCGGTACCAACCTGCGTTAAAAGGCGAACTTAAAAAAAGGCAAGAGGGTCGAAGTGCGGAGATTCAAGCAATGGCATGGAAGGCCCAACATCGTTTGCATAAAAAGTATCAAAAAATGCTAAGTAGAGGAAAACCAAGTGGTAAAGCAATGGTAGGGATTGCACGGGAATTAAGTGGATTCGTATGGGCAATAGCCTGTCAAATAGAAAACGAACAAAATAGGACAGTAGTGTAAATACAGCAAAGAAAAGCGCTTTTATATTAATGTTGCAACTCGTGGTACGTTTACAGAATTTGTAGTTGAAGGTTAAGCCGAAGGCAAAATAGAAAAGCCGTAAGGGAGAATCCACGGCGATTGCTATGTGCCAAGGTATACAAATAACCCCAACGCACGCCAACAGTTCGAGGCAGCTCCCCCAGACGGTGAGATAACTTGTGGAACCAACCCACGTATATCAGACTGCTCAACGTCGCAGAGATTTTTGCCTTCGAGCTTATCCTTCAACTCAGGTTCATGTTGCTTGACATGGAGCCTCTATGGCCATGACTTCAAGCGATAAAGGCGATACTCACGTATCGCCAGGCAGAATAAGCCTATCATGGCCACCCCTCCATATAAAGCAACAAGGACAAGGGTTTTTTCCAAAAACGAGTGAGTTACAGATGCGCCTTGACGGTTCTCGTTCATATCAGCAATCGTAGCACGCCTTCCTGCCCTCCCACGCACCCAACTGAACTCGGGTCGCCAAGGACCGCTAGAGTGATCTTCTCTAGCGGTTTTTCTTAATTCGCTCCTTATTTATAATAATTATAATTAAGTATTGACTATAATTAATTGCCTATATTATAATCATTATAATTTAGTAGTGAATATAACTTAAGTAAAGAAAGGAGCTTGCGAATGTACGACGTGATCATTATAGGCGGAGGACCGGCTGGTTCTTCGGCTGCATTATATACGGCCAGAGGCGGCTTCAAGACGCTCGTGATTGATAAAGCTCCTAATGCAGGAGCTCTGGCCTTGACCCATAAGATAGCCAATTATCCAGGCGTTGAAGGGGAATGGACGGGTAAGGAGCTGCTCGACCGATTCAGACGTCAAGCGCAATCCTTTGGTGCCGAATATGTACAAACGACTTTAACAGCCGTTGATGTGGAAGATGAAGTGAAAATGGTGTTCACGGCGGACGGTATTTATGAGTCCAAGGCGATCATTATTGCAACTGGCTCCAAAGGCCGTAATCGGATGCTTCCAGGTGAAGAACGGCTGCTTGGCAAGGGCGTTAGTACTTGCGCGACTTGTGACGGAGCTTTTTTCACAGGCAAGAAGGTTGCTGTCATCGGTGATTCGGAAGAGGCGGTAGACGAGGTTCTTTCACTGGCCAAATATGGAGTGGAAATAGATTTCTTTATCCCGCGGGCTGAACTTCAAGGTGAAGCGGAGATGCCTGAGGTACCTAATACTCGCACTCACTTCCGTACCCGACCTCTTGAAGTAGTTGGAGAGCAGAGGGTTGAGGGACTTCGCGTCCGCCGCCCTACTGGAGAAGAGGAGACTGTGGAAGCTGACGGAGTGTTCGTATTCCTGTCGGGCAGCAAGCCAGGGACAGACTTCTTGCAAGGACAAGTCCCCTTGGATGAGGAAGGCTTTATGGTGCTGGATTCCCTTATGCAATCCCCTGTTCCCGGTGTATTCGGGGCGGGTGAGGTAAGGCGAACACCAGTCAAGCAAGCCGTTGTAGCAGCAGCAGATGGTGCCATAGCAGCTATGGCTGTAGACAAATTTATGAACAAGCGGACCCAAGTGCTCCCGCAGTACAAATAACAGACCTAAGCCCAATCAGGAGAAGGAGAGAGAATCCATGAGTCAAGCAGCAGAGCAAGCAATTGTATATTCGAGCACCAACTGCCATTATTGCGCCCAGCTTAAACAATATTTGCAGGACCAGGGCGTTACTTATGAAGAGCGCAACATAGACACCAGTGAGGAATACGCCAAGCAACTATCGAATTTGGGCATGATGTCAGTCCCTGTTACGGTCATTGGAGAGATGACTATTCTTGGTCTTAACCCAATCCGTATCAAAAAAGCATTGGCCCGTGCTGCGACAGCACCACAACTCAACTAACCCAACATACCAGGAGGATATAACAATGACACAAACATTAACCGCACAACCGGCTGTAGTAAAAATGGGTTTACCTGCCCCAGATTTTTCACTTTTGTCAACGAAGAACCTGGACACCTTGAGTGAAAAAGTAAGTTTAGAGGATTATCGAGGCAAATGGCTTCTTTTCTTCTTCTGGCCGTTCGATTTTACATTTGTTTGCCCGACAGAGATCATCGCATTCAGTGATCGATATGATGAGTTTCTTGATTTCGATTGTGAAATTGTAGGGGCTTCCGTGGACAGCGTCCATACTCATCGCGCTTGGATGAATACGCCTCGAGATGCAGGCGGGATTGGTCCAATTCGTTATCCAATCGGCGGAGACGTTACTAAGGCTGCCGCGCATGCTTACGGAGTTCTTGATGAAGAAACGGGAGCAGCGCATCGCGGATTGTTCATCATAGACCCCGAAGGGATCCTCCGTTACCAAGTGGTAACCGATATGAATGTCGGCCGCAGTGTGGATGAGACGCTTCGTGTACTTCAAGCCCTTCAGGCGGGCGGATTGTGTCCTGCTAACTGGAAACCGGGTCAAGCAACCTTGAACGGATAAACGGTGTGAACGATCCCAAGTAACGCATGCATGTGAATATGTATGCGTTACTTGGTTTTTTTTCTGAACACTGGCAAATAAGGCTTAAGTTCGTTATGATGAAACGAGGGAATTATTACGGTGAATCAGAGGAGTGTGGGACAGCTATGTTTCGAACGTACGGAGCCCTAGGAAGCGTTCTAGCTTTGCTAGCTGTAGCGCTAGGCGCATTCGGCGCGCATGGTCTGGAGGATGTCATTGACGATGACCTTCTGTCCGCTTTCAAGACCGGGGTGCAGTATCATATGTTTCACGCTTTGGGACTTCTTGTCCTAGCTATTGCGGCTGATAAGCAAGGGGAGACCAAGGCATTGCGATGGGCAGCAAGACTGCTTACCATCGGTATTGTTTTATTCTCAGGCAGTTTATATGTAATGGCCGTAACGGATATTAGACCGCTTGGTGCTATTACTCCATTAGGAGGAGTCTCCTTCCTTGCAGGCTGGGCATTGCTCGCGAAGAGCTTCTTGAATCGCAAATAGTATCCTATAATTGCATACCGCTCTTAGCAACGGCCAAAAACCCTTTGAAGATGAATATCTTCAAAGGGTTTTTGGTATCCACGTATCGTATATATTAGCAGATAAATTTACAGGATCAATAAAAACCTCCGCCGTACCCGCCGTACCCATACCCGCCGTACCCATACGGAGAATATCCGCCGTACCCGCCGCTATAAGTGCCAACTGCCAATAAATCGAATAGAACCAAAGGAATAATTGCTTTGGTTTTCACTTTCTTATTCTTCGGAAGCTCCAGGATCAATTCATTTCCCCTAATACCTCTAAGAATTCCCGAAACTTTAGCCCCGTCCTTTTTCACCGCATAAATTGGTTTGCCAATAAGCTTCCGTACTTGTGCCTTGGAAACTGTAGATTTCATGCAAAGCCCTCCTTTCTATGAAGCTACTCTATCTTATTCCTGAAGCAGTCAAATTGCTTGGACTGAAGGACTAAGAATAGTAGATCCATAGAAGAGAGCGTCTACGTGTTGCGGTTTTGTTAAACTTTATGAGCTACCATATCTTCTATTTCGTTCAACTTAAAAGAATATACTCTCTTCTCGTCTACGTGATAGATTGTCAATTGAGAGTTAGAGGCGTCGAAATTCAAAATTCTGCAAGGCATGCTAAGCTTTACTCCCTTGGCTTTTACAACGGTTAACCGGATAAGTGTCCCGCTCTGTCTGTACTCTTCGAGCAGCTCGGATTGGAGCTTATCCTTATCTGCATCCGTATAAACTTTGGTTGCTTTTGTCGGAGCAGGGGCAGGAGCAGGAGTAGAAGCAGGAGTAGGAGCAGTAGCAGGGGGATGGGCAGAAACAGGATTTGGTGCCTGTGCAGGAATCTGAGTATTTACGATTGGCGTTGGCTGTTTGGCAGTCGGTCCCTTTCCTTTGGAAGCAGCAGGTGCTGCATTGGAGGTTGGAGCGGCTTGCAAAGCAGCTTCAATGATTTTGCCCAACTCCATTCCACCTGTAATCCTGAAGTCCTTCACCTTCTCATGATTCAACACTTGCATGAGTGCTGCAATCGCTAAAGCATGGGAGGAATTCTCAAGAAGAATTTCCACTTGAAACAAATGATTTTTGTTTTCCGTTGCTGGTGTATTGTTTCCCATTGTTCCCACGTCCTATGGCTTAATTTCTATTATTACTATACCTAATTCTCGATTGGTTGAGTACTGAGAAAAGATGAAAATCAAGAAATTGTTGCGTTCTGATCAAGATAATTGCGGATGCCGCGGCATATGGAGCGCATACAATAAAAGATCAAGATTCGTGTTAAGGAGGATTGCAAGATGATTAACGCCAAACCGATCCAAATTGGCCATCACACTGTAATGGGAATTACCGTAGAACTTCCCAAGACTACACTTATCATCGTTACGACGGATAAAGGTTATATCATGTGCGGCGCCTTGGATGTGGCACTGTTGAACGAGAAGCTGAGAGCGCGAAATATCGTCGCTGGAAGAGCAACAGGGGTAAGGACGCTGGAAGACTTACTGGATGCCCCATTGGAATCTGTAACACATACGGCAGAAGAAATGGGAATCGTTCCTGGAATGAAGGGAAGCGAAGCAATATTAAAAATGCTATGATTCAGAACGAGAACCTTCTCGTTCTTTTTTGCGATTTTAAGCGGTCCTATACATTATAGTTGCTGGAGTTGAAATCGGCTAGGGGAAGTATTTACAGTTCTAGGGGCGAGGGAGATTAACATGCAGAACGGTACTGTTCTAACTATATCCCGACCTACAACAGGCCGCATGGAGCGGCCTCAATCGTAATATAGGGTATTAATGGTTAGCGTGCTACTCGCTCATCTCGGATACAGCTTGCGAATTTCTCTGCTTCTTCGGGGGTAAGGGGCAATCCGTCAAGCGTAACCTGATAATTCGAATCCGGATATTCAGCCAGATCTACAGCAATTACGCTATTTTTTGAAAGGGAAGGATCGTCAGTTCGGCATAAAATATAATCAAGTGATACTTGATAGTAATCTGCAATTGTACATAAGGTTAAGTAATCGGGTTCTCTCCGGTTCGTCTCGTAATGAGAGAGGGCGGCACGGGAAATGCCGAGCTTACCTGAAAGTTCTTCTTGGGTAAGGCCAACCTTATCGCGCAGGCCTGCCATTCGTTCTCCGCAATGGATCATCGGTGTTTCCTCCTCTTCCTGTGTCTTTTGTATATACTTAAGCCTATATAGATAATTTCGAAACATTAGCTGGAATTGTGGGGGGAGAGGGCTCGTTTATCATATTCACAGAGCTGTAGAGCTGTAATCTATCCGCTATATAAATAACCGTTAGGGCTGTGCCTGCAAGCACCCCCTAACGGTAGTTTAGAACTGTTTAATTGTTGTTGAATAGGGTTGGCAAGGTTTCGGAGTATGGGGCTCGGACGATTCCCTTCTCCGTAATAATAGCCGTAACATACTCATTCGGCGTAATATCGAAGGCCGGATTGTATACCTTGACCCCTTGCGGGGCAGTGCGTTTTCCGAAGCCTTGTGTAATCTCATCCTCATGACGCTCTTCGATCGGGATTTGCTCACCTGTCGGAGTACTGAGGTCAATTGTAGACATTGGACATGCGACATAGAAAGGAATGCCATGTGCTTTGGCAAGAACGGCAACGCTGTACGTACCGATTTTGTTGGCTACGTCTCCATTGGCTGCTACACGATCCGTTCCAACGATGACAGCTTGAATCCAACCTTTGGACATGACCATGCCGGCCATGTTGTCACAGATCAGTGTCACATCGACCCCTGCTTGCTGAAGCTCGAACGCGGTCAATCGGGCGCCCTGCAGCACCGGACGCGTCTCATCTGCGAAGACACGCAGATGTATGCCGCGCTCTAGCGCCAAATACATAGGCGCAGTAGCAGTACCATACTTCGCCGTGGCCAAGCCTCCGGCGTTACAGTGCGTGAGGACGCCCATGCCGTCCTCGAACAGCGCGAGCGCATGCTCGCCGATCAGCCGGCACGTCTCCTCATCCTCAGCCTGAATCTGCACGGCTTCGTCGAGCATCGCGGCCTTCAGCCGCTCCAGATCGGTCTCGCCTTGCTCGCGCACAAGGGCAACGGCGCGGCGCTTCATGCGATCCAGCGCCCAGAACAGATTGACCGCCGTGGGTCGCGAAGTGGCCAGATAATCGGCCTTCCGCTCCACTTCGGTCAAAAAACGCTCCGCAGCGTCCACGCCATTGGTAATATCTCGTACGCCCAAATAGATCCCGTAAGCTGCCGCAATACCGATGGCTGGAGCGCCGCGCACTTTCAGATGGCGGATGGCTTCCCATACATCCTCCGCGGTAGTCAGCTGCAAATACACGATCTCCTCCGGCAGCAGCCGTTGATCGAGCAAATCCAGATGCTCGCTTGCCCAACGAACGGACTGCAGGGGTGTGCGCGCTTCGCTTTCCAATACCAATTTATCGTCATTCATGATCCGTCCAACCTCCTTGTTCACTAGCTTACAGCTGCCTTCGCGATCCCCAACACCTCATCGATTGAGGTAGCTTGACGATGGTGTTTGATCAACGCTTTGCCAATTGTAAGGGCAATACGCTGAGCGCGTTCTTTGCTGGCTGCATCCGCAATTTTATCAATATCCGCTACATGGGCCAAGCCTACAACACGGCGAACCATTTTGCAACCCGCGTATCCGAATGTGTCTTGCAGCAATTGGTTCAAGTAAATATCTTGAAAGCCGGGTGTACGCGAGATTCGATCAACCGTATGGTTGTCCCACAAAGCACGGAACTTTTGCTCGAAGCCTGTCCAAACCTGCTTGATCGTGTCTAACAAATATTGGCGGAATTCGTTGCGATGCTCGTCCGTCTCGCTCAGGCCTTCTTGCCCGGCAAAGTTAAGCAGCAGGTTGCCGATTACCGCGCCAATATCAAAGCCCATAGGCCCGTAAAAAGCGAATTCAGGATCAATGACTTTTGTTGATTCCGAAGTAATGAATACACTTCCAGTATGAAGATCACCGTGCAGCAAGGCTTGCGCGTTCGTCAAGAAGCCATGTCGCAGCCGCGCGACTTCAAGATGGAGCTCCGTGTCAGACCATAATGCTTCCGCCTCAGTCCGAATCGCCTCATCGAAACTGTTGTTAGGCGAATTGGTGTAAGGATCATCGAAGATCAAATCTTCGGTTATTTTGCACAGCTCCGGATTGATAAACTGCTTGACCTGGGATTTTTTGTCCTGCTGATTCATTCCTAGATCGGATGTGTAATATAAAGTATGGGCTAGAAACGTGCTGATATGGTCGGCGAACAATGGATATTGGTTGCCTTCCATAAGCCCCTTCCGCATAATAACGTGATCGCTCAAGTCCTCCATAACCGTCAATGCCAGGTGCTGAACGTATGTGTATACATTCGGTACCAGGTTCGGACACAGCTTGCCCTGAATCTGCAGCACTTCACTCTCAATTCGGGCACGGTCCAGCGTAAGCGGCCATGATTCGCCGACGACTTTGGCGTAAGGCAGCGCTTGTTTCAAGATCACACTTGCGGAAGAATGGCGATCCTGAATGTGAAATACCAAGTTCAAGTTCCCGTCCCCTATCTCACGGCTTGTTAAGTCCGCATCGGGTTGAAACAAATCCGGAATCGTCCGGGAAAAGGCTATCGCCTCAAGTTCTGTTAATGGGTGATAATGCGTCATAAAAGCACCTCCATACGTATTCTTCACCTAGTATAAGCTATAACCTAATGTGTGCAAATACCAGAGCACATAATAGGGGCGATTTTGTGTAACCCTAAACCCAACAATTATTATACAAGGAGGCGTTACAAAATGGTCAAGCAAGCAGTAGCAACCATGTCCATAGTCGAGATTCTTAACAAGCAGGTAGCCAATTGGAGTGTTATGTACATGAAGCTCCACAGCTTCCACTGGTTTGTAAAGGGGAAAGATTTCTATACACTGCACGTCAAATTCGAAGAGCTCTATAATGAAGCTACACTGATCATGGATGAAGTGGCTGAACGTATATTGGCTATTAAAGGGAAGCCTCAGGCTACGCTTAAAGAACATTTGGCAACAGCTTCTATTAAAGAAGCTAAGGGCGATGAGTCACCGGATCAGATGATAAAAGCATTGATTGCGGATTTCCAGACCTTGGCTACAGAGCTTACCAAAGGAATTGAAGAAGCCGACGAGCAAGGTGACGCAGGTACAGCTGATATGCTGACTGGCATTCAAACGAAGCTTGAGAAGCATGTCTGGATGCTGGAAGCTCTAATGTCCTGACCAGAATCCATTTGACTTAAATAATAGAACCCTTCGCCTTTACAATCAAAGGATGGAGGGTTCTAATTGCATGTCTGTCTAAAAGGTAAGAAGCGGGAGCTATAAGCTCACCGCTTGCTGCAACCCATTTTACCTCCGATGTTCGACCAAATCGATGGCGCCTAGCACAATATGAGCCAAACCGAAGCCGACGATGCCCCAACCTACGACAGGGAATTTCCCTCTCAACGCAACACCCGATGCCGTGACTGCCGTTCCCAATACCGCAGGTATAAGACCTTCTCTCATGCTGCTCACCTTCTTTTCATCGAAATGGAAAGGCCGGAATGCATCTTTAGGTTGCATTTGTGGATCGGATTGTATTCCTCCAGCAGGTTTGCATTGTTTTCCTCTGGAGCCTTATAATTTGAATGATGGAGGTGTGAGATGTCGATAATAGCGAATGTACAAGGAGCTGCTGAGGGTGTTGTGAAGAGGGCGGCTTTGAAAGAATGGGCGGTAGCCATACAGGCGCTCGAAGCAGGGCGTCAAATCGTAATTATGCGCAAGGGCGGGATCGTAGAAGAAACGCGTCATTTTGAGCTGCGGAATCTTGGGTTTTATTTGTATCCAACATACGAGCATCAGAAAAAGCATCTTCTCAAGCCATCCGATCAGGAACAGATTGACGTTACAATTGAAGGCTGGCATCCAGACAATAAGACGATTTCGATTTCATGTTATGCGGAAGCCACAGATGATATCGAGATTTACAGCCAGGAAGAGCTCAATCGGATCAGGGGTCACCACATATGGACGGATGAATTCGCGGAGGAACGGCTGAGATGGAAAAAGTCACAGCCCCTTCATTTAATTTTGTTAAGAGTGTACAAGCTCACTCACCCTGTGGAGGCGGAAATCCTACCGGAATACAATGGCTGTAAGTCTTGGATCGATTTGATTCTTCCTTCAGCATCAGGACGCGAGGCTCAGCCCGTCTTATCCGATGAGGAGTTTCAAGCCCAACGGAACGCTATCCTTCTTGCACTAGAGCACAATAAATAGAGTGAAAAGTGCTTAGGCTTCTATTGTTGGCTGCAATAGGTTATAATGAAGTTATTATTGAGAATCAATGAGAATCATTTAATAATGATTCCAAATAACATGGTCGAAGGGAACGGTATAAACACAATGGCTAACACTCAATTTGTAATAGAAGGCCTAAAAGCTTCTATTGAAGACAAAGAAATTCTCAAAGGCATTGACCTGAAAATCAACGGCGGGGAAGTACATGCAATCATGGGACCGAACGGTACTGGGAAAAGCACACTTGCCTCTGCCTTAATGGGACATCCCAAATATGAGGTAACAGAAGGCACTGTAACTCTTGATGGCGAGCAAGTGCTTGAGATGGCTGTAGATGAGCGCGCTCGCGCCGGTATGTTCCTGGCTATGCAATATCCTAGTGAAATCACAGGGGTTACAAATGCTGACTTTCTTCGCAGCGCCATTAATGCCCGCCGTGAGGAAGGCAGCGAGATTTCACTGATTAAGTTTATCCGTCAAATGGAAAGCAAGATGAAGCAGCTTGAGATGAACCCTGAATTTGCTCATCGTTACCTGAATGAAGGCTTCTCAGGCGGAGAAAAGAAGCGCAACGAGATTTTGCAGATGTTGTTGCTTGATCCGAAGCTCGTCATTCTCGATGAGATTGATTCCGGTCTCGATATCGATGCTTTGAGAATCGTTGCTGAAGGCGTTAATGCTATGCGCAGCCCTGAACGCGGATTCCTGATCATTACGCATTATCAGCGGTTGCTGAGTTACGTGACGCCTGATTATGTTCATGTTATGATGCAAGGCCGTATTGTGAAGTCAGGCGGACCAGAGCTTGCTGAGCGTCTGGAAGCCGAAGGTTACGATTGGATTAAGGAAGAGCTTGGCATTGTGGATGAAACCGTAGGTCAAGAAGTGTAAATACGAACAACCGATCAGGAGGATATGGAAATGAGTGTACAAACCGTTCTTCCAATCGACCGCGATTCCATTACACAATTGTCAGGCCGTAAGAACGAGCCACAATGGATGCTTGATCTGCGCGTGAAAGCATTGGAATCGGCGGCTTCATTGGAACTGCCGAAGTTAGAGAAAACAAGAATTGACCGTTGGAACCTTAGTTCTTTTGGTACTTATAAAGAAACCGAATTGGCAAGCAGCTCGGATCAGCTTGAGCAGCAAGTTCAGGACTTACTGCAAGCTGAGGGCGACGCAGTCAATGTTATCGTTCAACGCAACTCAGGAATTGCCTGGAAGCAAATCAGTGAGCAGCTGTCTACACAGGGCGTTGTGTTCTCCGATCTGGAGACAGCACTGCAATCCCATAGTGAGCTTGTTAAAAAATATTTTATGACGGTGGTCAAGCCTGAAGAGAACCGACTCACCGCGCTGCATGCAGCTATGTGGAACGGTGGAGTATTCCTATACGTACCGCGCAACGTTCATGTAGAACTGCCGATTCAAGCCCTGTTCTACGCAGATGAAGCTGATACAGCATTCGCTCCTCATGTGCTGATCGTCGCGGAAGCGAACAGCTCCGTCACTTATGTGGATAATTATTTCTCCGCTGATGGATTGAACCTAGTCCACAATGGAGTTGTTGAGTTAGTTGTTCAAGCAGGAGCTAAAGTTACATTTGCATCCATTCACAACTTTGGAGTAGGCTCCACTGATATCACTTACCGCCGTGTATCGCTCGACAACGATAGCAAGGTAGAGTGGATTATCGGAGAACTGAATAGCGGCAATGCGATGGCTGATACAACCTCGATCTTGAAAGGCAACGGCTCCGATTCGGATGCCAAGGTCATCAGCATTGGGCGCGGCGAGCAGAAGCTTAATCAGACTACTCGCGCTATACACTTCGGGAAGAACACACCAAGCCAAATGATTACACGTGCGGTCATGAAGGAAGAAGCGACCGCTATCATAAACGGAATTACCAAGATTGAAAAGGGTGCAACAGGAGCCAATGGACAGCAAACCGAGCGGGTATTGATGTTAAGCCCAAGAGCCCGCGGCGATGCGAACCCTATCCTTTTGATTGATGAGGACGATGTTAAGGCAGGTCATGCTGCGAGCGTTGGGCAAGTCAATCCGGAGCAAGTATACTACCTGATGTCTCGCGGTATATCGAAGGCTGAAGCAGAACGCTTGATCATCTATGGATTCCTGGCGCCCGTCATTTCCGAAGTACCTCTTGCGAATGTCCGCAAGCAGCTTGAGGTGCTGGTTGAAAGGAAGCTGGGATAATGCTGAACAGCGCCGAGCTCCGGGAATTGTTCCCGATTCTTCATCAGGAAGTCAATGGTCATCCGCTCGTATACTTGGATAGTGCAGCTACTTCACAGAAGCCGCGTCAAGTTATCGATGCCCTCAAGCACTATTACGAGCTGGACAATTCCAATGTTCACAGAGGTGTGCATACCCTTGGTTCCCGGGCTACCGACGCTTATGAAGGAGCCCGCGACAAGGTAGCTGGTCTGCTGAACGCCGCACATCGGGAAGAGATCATCTTTACTCGCGGTACGACGACAGCTATTAACCTTGTGGCATCCAGCTACGGTCGGGAAATATGCCGTGAAGGTGACGAGATCGTCATTTCAGTAATGGAGCATCACAGCAATCTCATCCCGTGGCAGCAGGTCGCTAAGGCGACAGGCGCTACGCTCAAATATATTCCTTTGCAAGACGATGGTTCCATCTCCTTGAAGGATGTAGAAGCGACGATTACCGATCGAACGAAGATTGTAGCGGTTGCGTATGTGTCGAACGTACTGGGCGTTACGAATCCAGTGAAAGAAATCGCCGCCATAGCTCACCGTCATGGTGCCAAGCTCTTAGTAGATGGCGCGCAGAGCACCCCGCATATGAAGGTTGATGTGCAGGAACTGGATTGTGATTTCTACACGTTGTCGGGCCACAAGATGTGCGGTCCTACGGGTATCGGCGCACTATACGGGAAGAAAGAGTTGCTTGAACGCATGGAGCCGATTGAATTCGGCGGTGAAATGATTGATAGGGTGGACCTTTACGATTCGACATTCAAGGATTTACCTTGGAAGTTCGAAGGCGGGACTCCGATCATCGCTGGAGCAGTAGGCCTTGGAGCAGCTATCGATTTCCTGCAGGAAGTCGGGCTCGATAACATTCTCGAACACGACAAGAGTCTTGCCGCATATGCGGTAGATCGAATGTCAACGATCGAGGATCTCGTCATCTATGGTCCTCGTCAAAGCAGAGCAGGGCTAGTCACCTTTAATTTGGCTGATATCCATGCTCATGACTTGGCCACTGTAGTGGACTCAGAAGGTATTGCGATTCGTGCAGGCCATCACTGCTGCCAACCGTTGATGAAATGGTTGCATGCAAATGCTACTGCAAGAGCAAGCTTTTATTTGTATAACACAGAGCAGGATGTCGATCGTTTAGTCGATGCACTCGTTAATACTAAGAAATTTTTCGCATCTATCGGGGAATAAGCAAGACCATAATTAAGGGAGGGATTACAATGGCGAAGAAAATGCCAGAAATGGAAACCTATAAGTATGGATTTCGTGACGAGCATAAGTCGATTTTCCAATCAGGAAAAGGACTGACCAATGAAATCGTGGAAGAAATTTCCAGGATGAAAAACGAACCGCAGTGGATGCTTGATTTCCGCATGAAATCGTTAGAACTGTTCAGAGCGGCTCCAATGCCAACTTGGGGCGGCAACATGGACGATCTTGATTTTAACGACATTCAGTACTATGTCAAACCTTCTGAGAAACAAGGTAAGACGTGGGAAGAAGTGCCGGAAGAGATTAAGAATACGTTCGACAAGCTAGGGATCCCGGAAGCGGAACAGAAGTTCCTTGCTGGGGTATCCGCTCAATATGAATCCGAGGTAGTGTATCACAGCATGCAGGAAGACTTGGAGAAGCAAGGTGTTATCTTTACAGATACAGACACCGCGCTTCGTGAGTACCCTGAGTTGTTCAGAGAATACTTCGGGACGATTGTCCCGCCGACGGATAACAAATTTGCAGCACTGAACAGTGCGGTATGGTCAGGCGGAAGCTTTATCTACGTTCCTAAAGGTGTTAAGTGTGAAGTTCCTCTGCAAGCCTATTTCCGGATTAACTCGGAGAATATGGGGCAGTTCGAACGTACTCTCATCATTACAGATGAGGATAGCCTTGTCCATTACGTAGAAGGCTGCACAGCGCCGATCTACAGCACGAACTCCCTGCATAGCGCAGTTGTAGAAATTATTTGCAAGAAGAATTCCCGTGCGCGTTACACAACGATTCAGAACTGGGCTCCGAACATTTACAACCTGGTTACGAAGCGTGCAGTTGCAGAAGAGAATGCCACAATGGAATGGGTCGATGGTAACATTGGCTCCAAACTTACGATGAAATACCCTGCCGTAGTACTAAAAGGCCGCGGCGCCAAAGGGATGGTATTGTCAATCGCCGTTGCCGGTAAAGGGATGCATCAAGATGCTGGAGCGAAGATGATTCACTTGGCACCAGATACAACTTCTACAATCGTATCCAAGTCGATCAGTAAACATGGCGGTAAAGTAACCTATCGCGGTCTTGCTTCCTTCGGACGTAACTCCCAAGGCTCCAAGGCGAACATCAAATGCGATACGTTGATCATGGATAAACAATCTACGTCCGACACGATTCCTTATAACGAAATCATGAACGACAATATCACATTGGAGCATGAAGCGACGGTGTCCAAGGTGTCTGAGGACCAATTGTTCTACCTCATGAGCCGCGGACTTACCGAAGCCGAAGCGACACAAATGATCGTAATGGGCTTCATCGAGCCTTTCACCAGAGAGCTTCCGATGGAGTATGCGGTAGAGATGAACCGTCTCATCAAGTTCGAGATGGAAGGTTCTATCGGTTAATGATTTTGAAGTTCCAGCATGACGGCGCGGCCTCTTAGGAGGTCGCGTTTTTTTGTTCCATCTGTCAAAAAAAGTGAACCCTCCTTTCCGCATAATTCCGATTGCAGCGCGCAACCTAACTGACAGACAAGGTAACGCTAATACAGAAGAAGAGGGAGGATGCTGAGGGTCATGACAATAGTGAACAGAGTGCTAAGATCAGGTAAAGCTGCATTACTTGTAACGATCCTGATAAGCGTATCAGCATGCACAACTACCAAACAGCCTGTGGAGCAGCAATCAGAGGGACAACAGGTTGCGCTGGAACAAGTGAAAAGCAACAAAAAAGGCGTTCACATCCTAAGTGTTACCCCGTATGGGAGCGATGCAAGGATTCCAGTAAGGACAATTGAGAATAACCGGTACATTTCTGCCCAATTGTTAGCGGATGTGCTGGAATACAAGACGGTCTGGAACGAAGATATAATGAGACTGGGTGTTAACGGACCGGAATTTGAGCTGCAAGCCAATAATCAGAAGGCTCTCAAAGCTGATAAACCGATTCTGCTGGGATTACCTCCGGTGATGAAAGAGAACGCGTTGTACATCCCGGTTGACTCCTTGGCTGACTTATTCGGAAGCGATATGTCCTTTCGTTCGACAGATTCAGAAGTCACCGTCAGCCCCGCTCTAATACGGGTCAAGAGCCTAGAAGAATATGTCGTGGATCCGCCGGCCCCTCAAGAGGATATGTACTTCTGGGAAAAAGCTGCATTGAGCCCAGATCAGCCGACATTAGGCAGGGTTAGAGGCTCGCATTACAAGCAGCCTGCAGCACTTAACGCCAATGGCGGGTTGGATTTCAATCAGATGGAGGCTACGGCCAAACGTTACCTCGGGATCAAATACCAATTCGGAACAGGTCCATTCTCAGAGACGGGCTACTTCGATTGTTCTTCCTTCATGCAATTTCTGTTCGCCAAGCAAAATGTGGATCTGCCCCGCACAGCAAGAGCGCAGGCAGAGGAAGGGACTAGTGTAAGGAAGGACGATATAAGGAAAGGGGATATGTTATTCTTCTATGTACCAGGAAGATTCCGTTCTGATGAGGTTGTGGGACATGTGGGATTGTACTTGGGAGATGGAATGATGATTCACTCCTCCCCCCTGCCTGAAGATGGCGTACAGCTAACAGATATAAATAAGCCTTACTGGAAAAACTCGTATCTCAAAGCAACTCGTATAACCCGCTAGCCACAAACTTAGCTTTATTATCCATTCATCGGATTCCAGGGGCCGAGCTGATGGCCCTTCCACTCCGAGCCGTCTTCCCATATTTCTTTTTTCCAGATCGGAACGATCTGTTTCAACCGTTCTATGGCATAACGGCTTGCCTCATAACATTCCGCTCTATGGGGAGCGGCTACGGCAATAACGACACTGATCTCTCCAAGCGGTACAGCACCAAGCCGATGTGAGATCGCACATAGGGCGCCCGGCCAGCGGGCGTCTATTTCTTCGCCGATCTGCTCCATGGTCTTAAGAGCCATGGGTGCGTATGCCTCGTACTCAAGCAATGTAGTACGCTTTCCATTCGTATATTCCCTGGTTGTGCCAACAAACGCAATTACTGCCCCGTAACGGGAATCTTGTACTTTGGTGCATGTTTCCTCTGTAGACAACCGTTCGTAGGTCAGGGTAAATAAGCCGTCGGGAGAGGACGATACGGTGGTGGAGCCGGCATCATCAGGTTGTCCTCCTGATACGGGAGGAATTAGAGCGATTTCATCGGAAGGGGATATGGCAGTATCGTCTGAAGCGTAGCTCTGATTGCGAGCGACGAACGATAGGCGTATTAACGAAGCTGCGCTTGGAAATTGTACACATAAAGTTTCCTTCAATTGCTGGACCGTTAGGGAATCATTATCTAAGGATAGGCTCAGATGGCTCGTCCCGATTGCATCAGCTAATCCTGCAAACAATAAGATATTAATATTCACTGGCGTAATCTCCTGCTCTTAGGATCGTTTTATTTTTATCGTACAGAAAGCGGAGTGGCATTGTCAATCACAGGTCAGGCATACAATGAGTAATATCACGTTCAAGGACGAGCGGCAGGAATTTACGTATCCTAAGACGAATCCTTTGAGGGATAAACTGAAAGCAAAGTGCGAATAGGAGGGGATTCGTTTGTCAGCGGAATATCAACAGTTGCATATCATCCATACGAACGATATCCACAGCCGATTCGAGCAAATGCCCCGTATAGCGTCGGCTATTCAATATTTGAAGCAATCGAGACCAGTCGAGTCTGTCATTACGTTAGATATCGGTGATCATATGGATCGTATGCGTGTAGAAACGGAAGGCAGTATGGGAGCAGCCAACATAGCTGTATTGAACGCTACCGGCTATGACGCGATTGTGCTTGGTAATAATGAAGGTCTAACATTCCCAAAAGACACGATCTCCGCAGCCTATCATGGCAAGGCGCAATTTGCTGTGCTTGGAACAAACTTGTTAGAGCTGGAAACTGGAAAACAAGCAGATTGGATGGTTCCCTCACTCGTAATCGAGCAGGGCACATTGCGGATCGGTATCGTTGGAGTGACAGCCTACTATGAGAGCTTCTATACTTTATTGGGTTGGTCAGCTCTTGAACCGATTCAGGCGATAGCGGATGAAATTTACAAGCTAAAGAAGGAGTGCGGCGTTCATATTACAATTGTGATGTCGCATCTAGGGCTGAGACAGGATCGTTTGTTAGCTCACAAGGTGGAGGGCATTGACCTGATTCTCGGAGGTCACACCCATCACTTGCTTGAACAACCTGAGCGGGAGGGGAATACGTGGCTTGCCGCTACAGGAAGTCTAGGCAAGTACGTAGGGGATATTACGCTTGGGTATGATTTTCGTACCGGAACCGTGACGCTGGAACAGGGGCGTTGTCTTTTGGCTGACGATTTTCCTGCAGATGCGCAGGTGGCTGATTTGATTGAAGATTATCGTCTGCTTGGATACAACAAGCTGGAACAGCCGGTTGCGCATCTTCATACAAGTCTTGCCATCGATTGGTACGGGGAATCAGAGCTAGGCAATCTGCTGGCCTCAGGAATTCGCAGGTGGACGGGGGCTGAGATCGGTCTGGTCAATGCAGGGCAGCTCCTGAATGGGTTAGAAGCCGGCCCTGTTACAGCAGGACAATTGCTTGGTATGTGTCCTTCGCCGATCAATCCTTGTTTGACTCTTCTAAAGGGAAGCGACATAATGCAGGCTCTGGAAGAATCCTTGTTGGCGGAATACTATGAGCACCCGATTCGCGGTTTTGGTTTTCGGGGTAACGTGTTAGGGGTACTTTGTGTAAGCGGGATTCGAATTGAGTATGACCCTAATGGCGTGTCGATGAACAAAATACATAGGGTTCTCTTTAACGGATTACCCCTCGATTTGGAGCATATGTATCAGGTCGGTATGATCGATATGTTTACTTTCAACAGCGGTTATACTTCATTAAGCCATGGAATGGACACCCGTTTCTTTCTCCCTGAATTTATTCGGGACGTGTTGAAGGAACAATTGCAACGTCCGGATGAGTTGATCCATTGCTCGGAACGTTGTTGGATCGCTAGCCGTTAGGATGGATGAAGCTGAAGGAGGATATAGTCATTTATGTACGATCTGTGGATTGCGATTATTATTGGGATTGTTGAAGGATTAACTGAGTTTTTACCAGTTTCATCAACAGGGCATATGATCCTTGCAGGACATATGCTTGGTTTTGAAGGGGACAAGGCAGAGACATTCGAGGTTGTCATACAGCTTGGGGCTATATTTGCGGTAGCTATAATTTATTGGCGCAGAGTGCTGAGATTGTTCGGGTTCAAAGATCAAGTGTCGCGAGCGAAGCCGCAAAAAATTAATTTACTGCATATCCTTATTGCCATTGTGCCTGCCCTGGGACTTGCGTTCCTGCTTCGGGATCAAATCAAGCTGTTATTTTCACCAGAAACGGTCGTAATCGGACTCATTGTCGGCGGTATCTTTATGATTATTGCAGAAAAGCAACAACCTCAGATTACAGCCACGGACATGGACCAATTGTCGTACCGTCAAGTTCTGTTCATTGGGATTGCCCAGTGTTTGTCACTTTGGCCGGGCTTCTCTCGCTCTGGTGCCACAATTGCAGGCGGGATGATGGCTGGGGCAACAAGAGCAGCTGCGGCAGACTTTACATTCCTGATCGCTATTCCGGTTATGTGTGCGGCTACCGGTTACGAGCTGTTAAGCAGCTATGATCAGTTCACCTCAGCAGATATCGGATTTTTTGCAACGGGTTTTATTGTATCCTTCCTTGTAGCACTGCTCGCGGTTGTTACTTTTATTAAACTGGTTGGAAGATTGAAGCTGACTTATTTCGCTTATTATCGATTTATATTGGCAGGTATTGTGATTTTGTATATGAGTTTGGTAGGTTTTAACTAATATGCTTTAATCTAAATGTTAGATTTGAGCTAGATCGCCGTCCATTTGTTTGATTGATGGGCGGTTTTTGTTTACAATGTAGAGATCAACATGATTTGTCATGCTTTGAAATTTGATATTTAGGTGAGTCCTTTGAGTACCCCCATTCCTAATCTCGGTCATTCTCCTTTATCGCCTTCTAACGATCCCTGGGATCCTATTCGCTCTCTGCGCCAATACGGTCGTCATGTGCTTACTAGCGTGGAGCTGACGATGACCAACCTTTGTAATATGCGTTGCGAGCATTGCGCGGTTGGAGACGCTCTAACTATGACAGAGGGAGAACGTATTCCTCTCTCGGCCATACTTAAGCGATTGGACGAGGTAGAACGTTTAGAAACGATAAGCATTACTGGCGGAGAACCGACTTATCACGCGAAAACCGTGAAAGAATATATAGTTCCAATATTGAAATACGCCCGTGAGCGCGGCATCCGGTCTCAGCTTAACTCCAACGTAACGTTGGAGTTATCACGCTATGAGCAAATGGCGCCATATCTCGATGTGATGCATATCTCGTATAATTATTTGAACGTGGATGATTTTCATCGTGTAGGCTTTACAAATACGGCCCACCCCGTTAGTCTTGAGACTGCAACGAAGCTGTTTGAACGGATGGTCGAGAATACGATTGCACTGAGCAAAGGAGGAATGTTCGTAAGTGCTGAATCGATGATTAATTACCGCACTCACGATAAACTTCCCGCTATTCACAAGCTGATTCAAGAGATGGGCTGTAAGCGGCATGAAGTCCATCCGATGTATCCGAGCGCATTCGCCGCAGCTTTGCCAGTGCTTTCCTTGAATGAGACACGTACGGCGATCGATCGGTTGCTTGATGCCAGGAATCCTGAGCTCTGGATGCTGTTCGGAACGCTCCCGTTCTTCGCTTGCAGTGATAATGAGAAGGACCTGCAGTTGGTTAAGAAGCTGCGGCAGGCGCCTAACGTGACGGTTCGTAATGATCCGGATGGACGCAATCGTATTAATGTGAGCATGTTCACGGGAGATGTGTACGTTACGGATTTCTCTGATCTGTCTGCACTGGGTAATATGAAATCGGATTCCTTCGAGGGTATATTCGACCGATGGCTGAGCCATCCTCTTAATAAGAAGGTAGACTGTCATTGTCCGGCTGCCGCATGCTGCGGACCGAATCTTCTCGTCGCGGATACGTATTACAAGGAAGTTGATTTCAAGAAACGCACCGCGCTCGTGGGCTAATGACGATGTAAAGGCAGTCAATCGATCTTCGAGAGGAATTAACCCGCATTGGAACAATATGTATTTCACTGGAACGCGATTATGTGGAACCTCCTGCTTATTCTAGTACTGGTTTTTCTGAACGGCTTCTTTGTAGCCGCAGAGTTTGCCCTGGTAAAGGTAAGGCAGACTCGGCTTACTCAATTGGTGAATGAAGGCAATAAGCGGGCTCGCTATGCCTTAAAGGTAAATCAGAAGCTGGATGCTTATTTGTCGGCTACTCAGCTTGGAATTACTCTTGCCTCGCTTGGACTTGGCTGGGTCGGTGAAAAAGCGCTATCCAGTCTAATTGTCGAGCCCATTCTTGGCCGTATGGGTATGGTGGATGCGGTTCTGTCTCATACGATTTCGTTCGCGATCTCATTCGCCATTATAACCTTCATGCACATTGTGTTATGAGAGCTTGCTCCGAAGTCATTAGCGATTCAACGTTCAGAAGTGACCTCACTCTGGCTCTCTGCTCCGCTTATGTGGTTCTATAAGATCTTTCTTCCTGTGATTGTAGTGTTGAACGGCACAGCGAATTGGCTGCTCCGGTTAATAGGCATAAGACCCGCAACCGAGCATGATGCGGCACATACAGAAGAAGAAATTCGTATTCTTATGAATCAAAGTGCTAAGAGCGGTCATATCGATAAAGACGAGATGGTGCTGTTCGATAATATATTCGAATTCTCTGAACGCCTGGCCCGTGAAGTGATGCTGCCTCGTATCGATATGGATTGTCTTTTCTCCGATCTTAGCTGGGAGGACAACTTGAAGCTGGTCTATGCGACGAAGCACACCCGGTACCCTGTGGCGCTGCAGGATAAGGATCGTATCGTTGGTTTTGTCCATATTACCGATCTCCTTACGGTTGACCCCAATGTAACGCATGAGCTGGACTCATTCATCCGACCGATATTAACCGTTCCAGAATCGATGGAGATCAGCCATGTGTTGCGATTAATGCAAAAGCGTCAATCTCAGTTAGCGATAGTGATCGATGAATATGGGGGCACAGCGGGCCTGTTAACGAGTGAAGAGATTATTGAAGAGATCGTGGGTGAGCTGCACGATGAATTCGACGAATTTCGTCCCAGTGTAGAAGTGAAGGGACATATTACCTCTGTTGAAGGACGAGTGCTTCTGGATGAGGTTAGCGATATGCTCCACATCACACTCGAGGATGAAGAAGTGGATTCGATTGGCGGCTGGTTATTCAAACAGCTAGAGGGAATGCCGGAAACAGGACAGAAAGTATCAGCAGGCTCTTACGTATTCGAAGTTGCTGAAGTGGACCGGTTGCGTATTGTAAGAGTACATATATACCGCAAGGAAGATCAATCTTGGGCAGAAGCGGAACTGCCAAATATATAAGAAGGAGTGTTGTAGTTGTCCTCCAAAGTCATTCTATTACTCGCACTTGGAATCGCGGTTCTGTATGGACTATTTACAGTAGGTTCTCCTTTTCTGCTTGCGATTGTCGCTGCATTGTTTTTGGAGCCTGTCATTGTCCCCATGATGAAGCTGTTTCGGTTGAATCGGGTTGCTGCATCGGCCATTGTATGCACATTGTTTACTTTGTTGTTATTCGGATTAGCTTATTTGCTTGGAGTTAAGATGGTGTCGCAGCTCGTGGAGTTCTGGGATAAAGCCCCAGTTTATTTCAATGAAGCGAATCGTTATATCAAGGATGCGGCCGAGCGAACGCAATTGTTTTACAATTCGTTGCCTGCAGATATGGCGGAGCAATTTCAAGGCGGATTCGAGACTGGACTTAAAACCTTAACGGAATCACTGAATGGAATTATGAAGGGAATATCGGGGTACTTCATTGGGTTTGCCAAGTTTATTCCGAACTTCTTCATCTTTTTCATCGTCTTCCTCGTGGCCCTGTTCTTGTTCAGCTTCAGCTTGCCGCAGCTCAAGGGCTCCTTCCTGTCCATATTCGAGGAGAAGTCACAGGGCAAAGTGGATAAAGTGTTAGTGAATCTTCGCAGCTCGGTGTTCGGCTTTCTGCGTGCTCAATTGATTCTGAGCGCCATGACCTACATTATCGCCTTAACAGGACTGCTCATCCTTGATGTAGACTACCCATTAGCGATAGCGCTGCTTACAGTAATCGTTGATATTTTACCGATTCTGGGCGTAGGTTCTGTGCTCGTTCCATGGGCACTGTACGGTTTCATCACGGGGGACAACTTCCTCGCGATCGGGTTGCTCATCTTGTTCGGAGTTATTACGATTGTAAGACGAATTGTCGAGCCCAAGGTGTTGGGGGATGCGGTGGGAATCAGCGCTTTAGCAGCACTAGTCAGCTTGTATGTCGGGTTCAAAATATTCGGGGTCATCGGGCTGTTCCTCGGTCCGATCATCGTCATTATTTATCAAGCGATGCGCAAGGTGGGCCTGCTGCAGTTTAAGATTAAGCTGGAATAGTACAAATCGATCGTCGACCGTCAGGGTTCTATACCTGGCGGTTTTTTTAACAGTATAAGAATACGATTTCGACTCGGATTCATTCTTACTTCTAGCATTATTGAAGCAAACCTTACTAATAGTAAACCAAACCTTACTAATCGGAACATACAAGGGAAGGATCGGGGAAATAGTGAACCAACCTTTACTATTAGTTAGGCTAGCTTTGGAATTAGTAAAGGTGGGTTAACTAATCGCCCCCAAGACTCGGTTGAAGGACAAATTAGTTCGTTTTCCTTCACTATTAGTAAAGTTTGATTAACTAATCCCAAGAATCTATACGCTAAAGGTAGAACAGAGAAGGCAGGAAGATGGAGCGGAAAAGCGAAAGCGTCCGCCTTTGTACTTGAATGCGCACCACCATAAAAATATAATCAAAGAATTCAAGTACAACAGCGGTTGTAGCCCACCTTTCTGCCCTTCCACTCACCCAACTGATATCCAACGCCAAGGACCGTCCAGTGATTGATCCGGACGGTTTTTCTTATTTTTGGGCCAAGTCTCTGGGAAATAATTTACAAATACTGCTTGTTCTATATTAATCATTTCTGGGCTGTGCTCATATGTTACATAATAGTCTGTGCAGCTAATGCTTAAGGAGGTTCACATGAAAGAGATTATGGAACAGATTAAACAAACGCGCGAATGGTTCCCCTATGTAAGCCCTTTCGACCCCTGTCCCCCTATTCTGGTTAAAACTTACGATACTCCGCCCAATCTATTTATTCCCTACCAGCCGCCAAACCTTCCTCAATTCCCGCCAGAAGAAGCTCTCAGAAGAGGGACGCTGTGGCCGCTCTTATTCAGCCCTTACCAATCGAAGAGACGATGAAAGGAGGACCTTAAAGTATGGAATCCAAAATGGAGCTCAATGCCGAATACTATCAGCTGCTGCATAGGCTGCAAGCGGCGGACTTCGTCCTGGTCGAGTTGACCTTGTATCTGGATACGCATCCGGACGATATGAAAGCAATCGAGCAGTTCAATCAATATGCTCATTTCCGCGCACAATTGGCAAGTGAATATGAGCGTGTTTATGGTCCGTTGCTGCAATACGGTCATAGCTACAGCCGTTATCCTTGGGATTGGAGAAATTCGCCTTGGCCTTGGCAAGTCTAACCTGAGCGAAAGAGTGGTGTGAGTAATAATGTGGGTCTATGAGAAGAAGCTGCAGTATCCCGTAAAAGTAAGCAAGTGCGATCCCCGTATGGCCAAATATCTCGCTGAGCAATATGGCGGAGCGGACGGTGAGCTGGCTGCAGCTCTCCGATACTTAAATCAAAGGTACAGCATTCCGGATAAAGTTATTGGACTGCTTACCGATATAGGCACCGAGGAATTTGCCCATCTTGAGATGATTGCTACCATGATCTTCAAGCTGACCAAAGACGCGACGGTGGAACAGCTGGAAGCAGCTGGGCTAGGAGCGCATTACGTGAGTCATGACAGTGCGCTGTATTATGAGAATGCAGCAGGTGTGCCCTGGACGGCGGCTTACATTCAGGCTAAAGGAGATCCTATTGCTGATTTATATGAGGACATTGCAGCAGAGGAGAAGGCGCGAGCCACCTATCAGTGGTTGATTGATATGACGGATGACGTAGACTTGCAAGATGGGTTGAAATTTCTGCGTGAGCGGGAGATCATCCACTCGTTGCGATTCCGCGAAGCAGTGGAGATGCTGAAGGAAGATCGGGATACGAAGAAAGTGTATTAATCATTACAGTTTGGTCAAATGGAATAGAAAACCCATTGTTGTTCCCAAGCAGCGGTTCAAGCTCGCTGCCGCGGAGATCAACAATGGGTTTTTGTGTACGATTCTGGATTCATAGAACAGGATATTCCGACCTGCCTATAGAAGTAAGTGAACACAAACGAAATTTAGGAGGTTGTCATATGAATTTATGTACCGTATATCTCGATCATCCCCTACAGTTAAAAAGAGCGCTTGATGTCGCCGAGCCGTCGGGAGAGGCTAAGTCGACCATTCTATTCTACGTTCATGGAGGCGGATGGTCTGCAGGGAGCCGAGACTCGTTCCACCATCATTTGGAACATTTCTCTGGGCAAGGCTACTGGTGTGCCAGCGTGGGATATAGACTTGCGCCTAATGCAAAGTGGAAAGATCAGCTTGTGGACATCATGGAAGGCTATGATCGGTTTATTCGTTTGCTTGCGGACAAGCAGGTTCGATATAACAAAGTGATCGTAGTCGGCAGCTCCGCGGGTGCTCACTTAGGTTCATTGCTTGCTCTTATGCGGCCGGATCAGGTAGAAGCAGAGGTTAAATTGACTGGAGAATGGCGTAAACCAGATGCTTGCGTATCTATTAACGGACCTGGGACGCTTGTGGAATGGCCCGATATGAACGAGACGATCCGTGAAAGTATAGAGAAAGTAATCGGTGCTAGATACGAGGATAAAAGTGGTGATTTCCAGAAAGCTTCTCCGGATTACTATGTGCATAATGGCTGCCCGAACTTCCTGTTCTTCAACGTGGAGAATGAGAAGTATTTTCCGCATGATCTGGTACAGAGAATGAGTGATCAAATTCGCGAGGCAGGTTCGGAATCGAAAGTTATTTTTTGCGAGGGTGCTGACCACGGGTTCTTCTATGGTATCTCGAACCCGTTACAATTAAAGGCGCTGGGACAGCTTGAAGACTACATTGTCCAACAAGGCGATTAATTGGATTCATTTAGTTTCGTTTTTATTACGTTTCGTTTCGAATGTGTATGGATAGGAGCATTTGGTTGTGTTAAGATGAACATAATTTGAACTTGAAGGAGGCAACTTCCTTGTCTATTGTACTTCATCCATTAGAAACCTGCTGTCTCAGCTCGCTTGCAAAAGTATTCGCTGACGAAGAATCACGCGACCAACCCGTCCTGCGGGGCTCGGCTCTCGCAAATGAAACCTTCTCGTTCCAAATTGCGTATCGCTCCAATCAATTGCTGAAGCATGCGCGCGCTAAGGTTGTGTCGGCTCTTAGCTCTGTCGTATCCATCCGTACCGTCGGATTAGTTGTGTGCGAGATGCCTATCTATGCTAATCATGATGACAATGTACTGCGTACAACACCTGGATTGTACCCGGATCCGCTTTTTCCTGTGACTGATAATGAAGGAATATCTTTGGTTCCAGGGCAATGGCGATCCTTATGGGTAACGGTTTCGTTGGATGGAAGCGTTAAGCCTGGTACGTACCCCATTACCATACAATTCGAGTCGAATGAGGGACAAGCTTTAGGTGAGAACACATTTGAGCTGACCGTTATTGGCGCTTCGCTGCCTGCACAGCAATTAATCCATACAGAATGGTTCCATACGGATTGTTTGGCGACTTATTATGGCGTGGAAGTGTTCAGCGAACGTCATTGGGAGTTGATAAGCTCTTTCATCAAGACGGCAGTAGCCCACGGAATCAATATGATTCTGACTCCACTGTTCACTCCTCCTCTGGATACCAAGATTGGGGGAGAGCGTCCTACCGTGCAACTAATCGATGTGAGGGTAGACGGCCCGGGGAAGTATAGCTACGGATTCGATCGGTTGAAGCGCTGGGTAGACATGTGTAATGAGCTCGGGGTCGAATATTTCGAATTCTCTCATCTCTTCACGCAATGGGGAGCCAAACATGCCCCTAAGATCGTAGCTCAGACAGCTAGCGGTACAACTGAGAAAATTTTCGGTTGGGAGACGGATGCAACAGGAGACGACTATAAGAGCTTTCTGGCGCAATTCCTGCCGCAGCTGGTGAACTTCATTCGTGAGCATGGATTAGAGCAGCACAGTTATTTCCACGTATCAGATGAGCCCTCTACGCAGCATCTGGAGTCCTATGAGAGCGCAAGTAACTGGTTGCGTCAATTCATTGGCGAATTCCCGATGATGGACGCCTTATCTGCATATGATTTCTACGAGCGCGGATTGGTAAAGCGGCCGATCCCGGCCAATAACCACATCGAGCCCTTCTTGGAGAACGAGGTGGAGAACTTATGGACGTACTATTGCTGCTCACAATATCAGGAAGTGTCCAATCGGTTCATCTGTATGCCATCAGCTCGTAATCGAATCTTAGGGCTGCAGCTCTACAAATTCAATATCGCCGGGTTCCTGCACTGGGGCTATAATTTCTATTACTCGCAATATTCCCGTTATCCAATCGATCCTTACCGTGTTACGGATGCAGGGCATGCTTTCCCGGCAGGAGATCCATTCGTGGTGTACCCGGGTCCAGACGGTCCGATTGAATCGCTGCGACTTGAAGTGTTCTTTGAGGCGCTGCAGGATTTGCGCGCCCTTCAGAAGCTGGAAGGTCTTATAGGCCGCGAGCGGGTGCTCGGGCTCCTAGAAGAGGGATTAGACAACCCGATCACCTTCAATGTATATCCGCAAGACCCGCAGTGGCTGCTCGCTAAGCGGGATCAGATCAATAAGTTAATTGCAGAGCAACCTTCATAATTCGCAGAAGCGCCGGAGGGCGCTTCTTTTTGTTCAACATAAACAGGGAACGGTGCTTGTCACTGCTCTAACGCGGATATTGAGACTGTCTATTAACTAAAAAAACATTTTTACCGGAGGCTCTACAATCGATTTTTGTAAGTGAATAGTCGTCTCGATAAAACAAAATCGATGTGAGCGGCTCTGAGAGCAAAGTTTCTTCCCCATTAGAACGGTGCAGGGGTGTGTAAAGAGTTAATAGACAGTCTCATATTCCGCTTTGGAACCGAGCCGAGCGCCGCTCTGAGAGCTCTGCGTCATCCATCCCCAACAACTAGCCAATCTGGTATATACTGAGTGTATAACCAAGCTGAAGGAGCTGACGCACAATGTCTAAACAGCTAATCGTATGTCTGCAATCATTGGCTGCGCAGGATGTAGAACGGATGGCTCAGATAGCGCCCGATTGGGAGATCGCGCATGGCACCGATAAGGAAGTGCTGAAGCCCCGTCTTCGAGAAGCCGAGATTGTGATCGGATGGGGAAAGTCCGTGCTGGAGGAGTGCTTTCAACCAGGGAGTAAGCTCCGCTGGGTGCAGGCTTGGGGAGCTGGCGTCGATCGAATTCCGCTCGAGAAGTTTATCCAGCATGGTGTTATGCTAACGAATGCAAGCGGGGTCCATGCCTTCCCAATCTCCGAAACGATATTCGCGATGATGCTGTCTTTTGCAAGAAAAATGCATCATACGACCCTTAATCAAGCTCAAGGAAAATGGGTCAATGTTGGCGAGTTAGGTGAAATTCACGGAGCAACGATAGGAATATTAGGGATTGGAGCTATAGGCGAAGAAACGGCAAGGCTTGCCAAAGCTTTTGGAATGAGGGTACTTGGTTTCCGTCAATCCGGTCAGCCATCTCCTTTTGTAGATCAAATGTACGATCGTCAGGGCTTGCATGAAATGCTTGTTCAAAGTGATTATGTAATCAATACGCTGCCTTTGACCAAAGATACGCAACATCTGATGGGAGCCGAACAATTTCAGGCCATGAAAGCTTCGGCCTATTATATCAATATCGGAAGAGGCGGCACGACGGATACGAGTGCTCTGATAGAAGCGATTAAGAATAAAGGAATTGCCGGCGCAGGACTCGATGTGTTCGAAAAGGAGCCATTGGAGGAAGATAGTCCTTTGTGGCAGATGGACAATGTCATCATGACCCCGCATAATTCCGGTTCAACGGTACATTATCATGAGCGGGCGATGGAGATTGTGCTTCGTAATTTGCAGGATTACGTTCAGGGAAGAACACCTTCGAGGAACCTTGTCAATCTGGAAAAGCAATATTGAAACGAGGTTGAACAAGTATGGCAATTGGACAAGCGGTCCGCATGTTTGAAGATGAGAACAGGTCGGATCCCTATTCGCGGAATGTGAATCGAAGCATTGCAGTGAGCGTGTATTATCCCATCAACAATGTTTCAGGCAATGGGGGGGCGAAGAAATATTTGGACCTGTTTGCTCCTGCTGAAGAGACTGTGCTGACTATGCTTAGTGAGATGGGTGTGGATTCGCAGCATTTGCAACAACTTGGCACTCGCGTACTCCTTAACGAGGAGCCTTATAACGGGAGCGCCAGACCGATTATCCTATACTCTCCTGCATTCGGTGTTGTGAAGGACATGTACTCCTACAACATTCAGCCTTTAGTAGAGAGCGGCTTTGTTGTAGTTGCGTTGGGGTCAACCTATGAATCTATCATTACGGTGTTTCCAGACGGGACCGCTTTCAAGCAATCGGAGCAAGTGGGCAGCTTGGAAAGCGCGGATTTCGAAGGCTGGTACGGACTGAAGGAGACTAGGGTAAAAGATCTTTTATATGTATTGGATCGTCTGCAGCTGCTGCACGACAATGATCCTGTGCTGCGAGGTATATTTGATTTGCAATCCATTGGAGTGATTGGACATTCGCTAGGCGGAGCGGCGGTGCTCGAGGCGGCTAGAAGAGACCAACGCATCCAGGCTGGCGTAATGCTGGATCCAAGCTTTCATTTAATGTGTTTGGAGGAAGAAGGTGCGCTGCAGACACCTTTCCTCGTTGTGCGTCAGGAAAAGACAACCTTTGAACAACTTGAAGGGGTAATGTCTCCTGCTATTCTTGAACCGTTCCTTGCAGGGGTTGAGCAATTGAAGCGTGTGTTAGAACGGAACATGCAGATTGTAAGCATAAGAGGAGCGGACCACATGACATTCTGCGATGTTCCCTTGCACTTCAACGAAGTGCAGATTGACGAGAAACATACCCGGATTAACAGCTATGTCTGCTCTTATATGATAGAACGTTTGCGACCTTAGAGGGGAAAATTTGTTTGTTTTTGAGCATTGATTGATCGTATGATTTCGTATATGATTGATTGTGTGTGATTTGTAACAACATCAGAAGTGCTTGATTTTAATATTTGCGGCCAAGGGAGATTGGGAGCGATGGGGAAAACGAATGCTGTAGCCAAATTAGGCGTCATCGGATTGGGTGGACGCGGTAGAGGTCTGCTTGAGTGCTTGCTTGGAATGGAAGATGTAGAAATTACGGCAATATGCGATCAATACGAGGAAAGGCTTGAGCTCGGACTTGAAATCGTACAGAAATCAGGACGAACTCTAACAGACGGTTATACGGACTACAAGAAGCTGCTCGCTCGCGAGGATCTTCAAGGCGTTATTATTGCTACCACATGGGTGACTCATGCAGAGATTGCCATTGCGGCAATGAAGGCAGGCAAATATGCCGGTATCGAAGTGGGAGGCGCAGCATCCTTGGAAGAGTGCTGGGAGCTGGTCAGAACCTCGGAGCAGACGGGTATGCCTTGCATGCTTCTCGAGAATTGCTGTTATGGCCGTGAAGAGCTTGCCGTGCTGAATATGGTGAAGCAAGGACTATTGGGCGAATTGATTCATTGTCAATGTGGGTATGAGCATGATCTGCGTGATGAGGTAGCGTTGGGTGAGCAGAGAAAACATAACCGCTACCGCAATTATTTGAACCGTAACGGTGAGCTGTATCCGATCCATGGACTCGGTCCAATCTCCAAGATATTAGATATTAACAGAGGCAACCGATTGTTGACTTTAACGTCCATGTCATCCAAAGCTCGCGGAATCCAGCACTGGGCGACTGAGAAATTTGGCGAGACCGATCCACTCGCCAAGACCAATTTCGCCCAAGGCGATATCGTGACAACGATGATCAAATGCTCCGGCGGCGAAACGATTCACATTATTCACGATACGACCCTCCCGCGTCCCTATTCGAGAGCGGGGAGAGTGCAAGGGACCAAGGGCATATGGATGGAGGATAAGAACTCGATCCATATCGAGGGCAGAAGTCCGGAGCATCAGTGGGAGTCATTTGATGAATACCGTGAGAAATATGAGCACCCAATCTGGAAGCAGTACCTGGATGAAGGTGTACGCGGCGGACATGGCGGGATGGATTACTTGGTGCTCCGCGCATTTGCAGAGAGCGTCATGAACCAGACTCAGACGCCGATTGACGTGTACGATACGGCGGTATGGATGGCGATAACAGTATTGTCGGAGGATTCTGTTGCACTAGGCAGTGCGCCGGTCGCTATCCCCGACTTCACCAAAGGCAAATGGATCAGCCGTGAAGCAGGTCCTGTAAGCTGCTATTCGTTAGATGCGATTCATGAAGAGCTGTTCAAGGGTTAGCAGCAACAAGAGTACCATCGGATATATAACTACCCAACAGAAAAAAAGCAGGATGCCTGATAAGGCTCCTGCTTTTTGTTTGAGGGATAATAAGGTTTATATTGGCTAATTAGGCAGTGATTCGCCTGATAACTATTTGCCTGAATTACTTCAGCTTCACAGCTTCGCGCACGAATCCGTCAGTCTGCTCCAGCAGTTGATCTGCTTTAGCACGGTCCACATCGGCGAGCAGCATAACAATCGCTGTCTTCACATGACCGTCTGCTTGCTCATACGCTTGCTCGATATCCGCGTCAGAAGCATTGGTCGCTAAACCGATTATACGCTTGGCGCGGTGGACGAGTTTGCCGTTCGACGGGTTGAGGTCGACCATCAGATTATCGTACACTTTACCCATACGGATCATCGCGCTTGTGGTCAACATATTAAGAATAAGCTTCTGTGCGGTCCCAGCTTTCATACGTGTAGAGCCCAATACGACCTCCGGTCCAACAACGGCTTCAATGACAAGGTCGGAGTATTCACGCATAGGTGTATCGTGATTGTTGCAAAGACCGATGACAGTTGCACCAAGCTCTCGTGCGCGTTTCATAGCGCCCAAGACGTAAGGGGTGCGTCCGCTTGCAGCAATACCAACGACTGTATCATTCTCTCCGACTTGAAGGAGATCTATATCGTCAGCACCTGTTGACGGACTGTCTTCAGCACCTTCTACCGGATCTTTGATCGCACGATCACCGCCCGCGATAATCCCTTGCACCATAGAAGGGTCTGTCCCGTAAGTAGGCGGACACTCACTGGCATCCAGAATACCTAAACGTCCGCTCGTACCTGCTCCAATGTACAGAAGGCGACCGCCGCTGCGGAAGGAGCGGAGGATACAATCCACGGCTTTTGCTATGACAGGAGTAAGCTCCTTGATTTTATCGGCAATTAGCCGATCTTCCTCATTAATAAGGCAGACAATTTCTTCAGTGGACAAAACGTCAATGTTACGGGTTCTCGGATTGACCTGTTCCGTTATAAGTTCGTTTAACAAGTTGCTCATGTCAATCAGACTCCTTTACTATTAATGGCTCAATATTATGTTTAAGCGCTAGAAGCGCGGCTCCATAAGCGGGTGAATGGGAAGCGGTATGAAACTTTATTTCCGCAAACGCCGCTCGTATCGCATTGCGAAAAGTTTGATTAAATAATTCACTATGAGCGAATATAGAGCCTGTCATGACAAGATCACAAGACTTGAACCAATCGTTTTTGCCAATGAGTGTAATCGCAGCATTCGCCATTTCACCAGCGGCTTGCTGTATAATAGTTAGAGCGGCTGAGTCATCTTGACCGCTTGCTCTTATTACGATCTCTGCGAATTTCGCAATGTCGCTCTTATGGATAGCGTCCCGATAAATAAAAGGTTTGAGCTCTGTAATCGAGGTAAAGCCATAGCTGTCTACAATTAATGATGTCATGAGGGTCGGAGGAGCTATGCCGTCGTAGCTGCGCATGACTGCCTTTAGAGCTCGTATTCCAATATCGTACCCGCTGCCTTCATCTCCTAATAAATGCCCCCAGCCTCCAGTGCGATACTGTTCTGCAGTTGGAGTCAATCCATATATAATGGAGCCTGTTCCAGATATGGCGATGATTCCTTCTTCTCGCTGAAGGGTGGCCATGAGCGCGATCTGAGCATCGTTCAGCAACGAACAATGGAAGTTTAATCCACGTTCCTGCTTATACTGCTCCAGATAGCGGTGAACGGTCGCTTGCTCTGCACCGGTACTTACGCCGGACAAGCCAATTGCCATCGATTGCCATTCAGTTGTACCCGGATTGAATCGAATAGCGTCAAGCAGATTACCGAGGTTCTGAAGAGCTTTAGGAAATGTTACGGCATGGGGATTGGTCGATTCGCCGGTTAGCTGGAGCACGATCCTGCAGTCGGAATCCATTACAACCGCTTCGGTCTTCGTACCGCCGCCATCGATTCCAACAAATAACTGCTTCATTTCATCACCTGTTCCTTGACATAGAGGTTCTAATATGAGTATAAGTGAATCTCAAAGTCTTGTAAAATAAAATTTACAAAAAATAAAAATATGTTGAAATAATATTTCAGTGGCGTTATAATAACTATGTGAAAGCGGTCCCACACATTTTTCATTTTTCAGCGGAATTGCTATCATGTTTTCATGCTGCGTGGTAATGAACGGTTGTTGAACGTAGTATTTCCTAAACTGCGAATAACTTATTGATTTTCCATGCAAACTGAAATCATACGTATTGAACCAATCTACTTATAGGGGGAAAACAGGAATGAAGATGAACAAATGGCTAGCGCTATTCATGGTCTTAGTGCTTGTCGCTGTTACTGCGGCTTGCGGCAACAAAGAAGAAACACCACAAGCTGGCGGGGACACTACAAAAGTGGATACGACGCCTGATACTGTTAAAGTATGGACCTACCCGGTACATGGTACTTATGAGAATGACATTAAAGATTTGGTCGCTGATTTCAATAAGCAATACCCGCATATTAAGGTTGAGTATGAAGTTCTTTCCTGGGCTGAGGGTCCTAAGAAATTCGACGTTGCTCTGAATGCTGGAGATCCGCCTGATTTGTATTTCGGGGCATTGAGCGGTGCTTATGTGAACACTGGATTAACGCTTCCGTTGGATACTCACTTGACTCCTCAAATTAAAGAAGATTTCCAACCAGGAACATTGGAAACGATGCAACTGGGCGGTAAGCAGTATGGTTTGCCGATCTATCAATCCCTTTGGGGTTGGGGCGGTAACAAACGCATCCTGACTGAAGCTGGAATCGACTATAAGAAAATTCAAGAAAAAGGTTGGTCTTGGTCCGAATTTCTGGACGCTGCTAAGAAGCTTAACAAGAAGCTTCCAGACGGCAAGCAACAATATGCAATCGTAACAGATGGAACATCGACTGATTTCATCGATATGTTGAGCCGTGCGAACGGTTTGGTTGACGCTGTTGATGAGAAAGGTAACTTCGTTTGGAATGATGCCAAAATTCTTGACACCATGAAGTTCATCGACACCCTTCGCAAAGAAGGTTATATGCCAAAAGAAACAGCAGCACTTGCACCAGCAGCACGTTCAGAAATGTTCTATGCAGGAACAGCTGCTATTATCAGTAAAGCAATCCCTTACTACGATGTTATGATTGCTAACCGTAATAAAGATATCGACGCTGGTAAAGTAAAAGGCGAGAAGATTGAGTACATTCAACTTCCAGTTCCTCACGGCGATTCTATTACTGGTTATGGTAAAACATCAGGAAACGGCGAAGGCTACATTATGTTCCGTCAAAAGAGCGATAAAGGCGCACAGCATGCTAAAAACTCATTCTTGGTAATGGAAGCATTAACAGGCGCTAAAGGCGGTAACTCCGCTAATGAGCTGGCATTGCCATTCGTTCGTAAGTCCCAAGCGAAATTGTTCGAAGGTAAAGGTCTTGCTAAGCCGGAGAACGTTGTAGCTGCAACAAATATGCGTAACAATGCATCACCGAACGTATCGCTTGCAATCGATCTTGATAAAGCAGCTAAGTTAAAACAGTTCCGTGAGCAAGTAGTTAAACCGACTTTCCAAGCGCTTCTTGCTGGTGAGAAAACTCCTGAGCAAGCGGCTGAAGACTTCAAATCAAAAGGAACTCAAATGCTAAAATAAACCCCCAAGCTTTGTGGTAATATAGCTATAAGTTTAATGAAAAATTGAGCCCTGACTGATCTCACATATAGGGGCTCTCTTTTTTCGAGAAGTGATCGTCAGTGGTATGCTAGCACATCAGTATTTGGTTTGAACGCTTAACGGTGCCGTCCCGCGTGGACGGCGAAAACCGTTTATGCCTGCGAGAATGGAGGAACCTTTGGTGGACAATCGTGTAACTGCATCCAAACCGGCCGCTTCTTCCTTTACCCGTTTCTGGAAAGAGTATGGCTCCGCATATTTGTTTATTTCGATTCCTGTATTATTATTTGTGGTATTTACGCTCTACCCTGTTATCTCTGCTTTTATTATGAGCTTTCAGAAGTATAACGTATTGAAATCCAAATGGATTGGCCTGGACAACTACGCCTATATGATCAAGGACGATGTGTTCTGGAAATCTATCAAAAATACAGTCTTGTTTACGATCGGTACTGTTCCCATTAACATCATCATCACATTTGTGTTAGCCTTTTTCATTTTCCAGATGAAAAATTCCTGGCAAACTTTTTTCAAAGCATCGCTTTATTTGCCTGCTGTTGCTTCAGGTGTAACCATATCCGTTGTTTGGTTAGCCATCTTCGATCCAACTCCTGGTGGACTTATGAACAAGGTGATTGGTATCTTCGGAGTGGACGCTCAGGTATGGTTAGGGTCATCGAGCACGGCGCTTTTCTCGCTGATGCTGATGAGTTACTTAGGCGCGCATGGAGCCGGGATTATCCTGTATTTGGCGGCAATGGGCGGTATCCCGAAGTCTTTGTACGAGGCGGCGGATATTGACCACGCTAGCGGTTGGACCAAATTCAGCAAGATTACTTGGCCACTGCTTAAACCAACCACATTGTATCTGGCCGTTACCGGAGTTATTACATCCTTCCAAGTGTTTATTAGCGTTTACCTGATGACACAAGGCGGACCGAACTTCGCTACGACCACAATCGCATATTTGATCTATCAGACTGCATTCCAGTTCTCGGACTTCGGACTAGCATCTGCACAATCATTTATTCTGGCGGCCATGATTATTATTGTATCCGTCATCCAATTTAAGTTCTTCTCCTCCGATATCGAATATTAGGGTGGTGTGTACGTTGCAATCCAAATCCAAAATCTTTTTTATAGGTGTTGCCGTAGCGGTGCTGCTCCTCTGGGTACTGATCTCCATCGTTCCGCTCTATTGGATGATCATCGGTTCCTTTCAGGATTCCAAAGCTTCTGCTTCATTCCAACCGCAATGGTGGCCAGAGATATGGTCGTTGGAGCCGTATGAACGATTTTTCGGCAAAACGATGGCTTTGCGTTGGTTATTCAACTCTTTGCTAGTATCTTCCATCTTGACGGTAACTAACGTTTTCTTTGCTTCACTGGCTGGTTATGCTTTCGCTAAATTGAAATTTCCAGGACGCAACTCCATCTTCTGGGTGCTCCTTAGTACGATGATGATTCCTGCTCAAGTTACGCTAATTCCGCTATACGTATTGATGATTAATGTCTTTGATCTAGGAAATACCTATACGGCCATCTTGTTGCCGGGTATCGCAAGCGTGGGGAACATCTTCTTAATGAAGCAATATATGTCCTCCTTACCAACCTCGTTGATTCACGCTGCGCGTATCGACGCCTGCAGCGAGTTCGGAATTTTCTGGAAAATTATTATGCCTTTGGCCAAGCCGGGTCTAGCCGTACTTGCGATCTTCACCTTTGTGGCCAACTGGAACGATTTCTTCTGGCCCCTGCTCGTTACGAGCAGTAACGACATGAGGACGATTCAGGTAGGATTAGCCAGTTTCCGCTTTGCCGAATCAACGGACTACGGAGCGATCATGGCTGGAGCTACGATTGGCGCCCTGCCGATGTTTATTCTGTTCTTTTCGCTGCAGAAGTACTTCCTGCAAGGGATCACCATTGGCGCTGTAAAAGGATAATACCAATTCCCAAATCCACAAAGTGACGAGAAACAAATGTTTAAGGAGGGTCTTAAATGGCAAGAGTCGAATTCAAAAACGTTGTCAAAGAGTATGTGGATCCTAAAAGAGGAAACTTTACTGCAGTGACAGGCTCTGACTTCGTTATTAACGATAAAGAATTTGTAGTATTCGTAGGACCTTCAGGCTGCGGGAAGTCCACATCCTTGCGTATGATGGCTGGCTTGGAGCAGCAGTCAAGCGGAGATATCATAATCGGCGACCGCATCGTCAACGATATGCATCCGAAGGATCGCGATATCGCGATGGTGTTCCAGGATTATGCTTTGTACCCGCATATGACGATCAAGGAAAACTTGTCCTTCGGGCTCAAGAACTTGAAACGTCCCAAAGAAGAGATTGAAGCCAAGGTGAAGAATGCCGCCAATATTCTGGGGCTTCAGGATATGTTGGATCGCAAGCCTCGCGAGCTGTCCGGAGGTCAACGTCAGCGTGTTGCCGTAGGTCGTGCCATTGTACGTGATCCGCAAGTATTCTTATTCGATGAGCCGTTATCTAACCTGGATGCAAAGCTGCGTATCCAAATGCGTGTAGAGCTTGCAGAGCTGCATAAGCGGCTTGGCGCAACGATCATCTACGTAACGCATGACCAAGTGGAAGCTATGACGCTGGGTGAGCGGATCGTTGTAATGAACAAAGGGACCATCCAGCAAATTGCCTCTCCGACCGAACTATACAATCGACCTAATAATATGTTTGTCGCTGGATTCATTGGTTCACCTGCGATGAACTTTATCGATGCCAGGATCGAAGGCGGCAAGGTAGTTGTTGAAGGAGCTTCTTTCCAGCTTACGGCTGAAATGGCAGCAGGCATGCAAGCCTATGAAGGAAAAGAAGTAGTGATGGGTATTCGTCCGGAGCACATTTATGGCGAGGATTTCGCACATACGGTTTCCAAGGAGCACACTTTGAGCGCACAGGTTCAAGTCATTGAGAACCTTGGGGCAGAGAACCTGATTTATTTCCGTATTGGCAACCGGATGGTGACGGCTCGTGTTAATCCAGAGACAGAAGCTCGACTTGGTCAGATGAAGACGTTCGTAATCGATCGGAATCGGTTAGTGTTCTTTGATCCATCTACGGAAAATCGGATTTCTTATTAATAGTAGCTTAACGTAAAGGCATGTCAATGAAGGCATAGTTCACCGAGGAGGGAGCAGAACGATGAAAAAATTAAGTCAAATCGTTACGGGATCAGGGGTTCAGGTGTATCGGGAGATTGTGCCGATCGCTCTATTCAGCATCGTAAGCTCTCTAGTGCTGCTTCCGTTCGTGTTCTTCCTCCCGGTAGGACTTGCTGTAGTATTTGCTGTTCTGTTATATGTCCCATTGTGCACGGGAGTCCTGCACGCTACCCATCGTATCCTGTCCGGAGACAAGGGCAAGGTTCGTACGATGTGGAAAGGCGCAGTAAAGTTCTTTCCAGCATCTCTTGTATTCGGCGCATTAATGGTGATCTTCATTATGATCCTGGTATCATCGTGGTGGTATTACGGAGGTAAGGGCGGAACTTTGTATTTCGCGCTTGCTGTTTTCCAGACTTATTTTGTAGCTATGGCGATCGTTTCTCAGGTGTACACATTACCATTAGTTGTGCAGGAGGGTGTTGGCGTATTTTCAGCAATCGGGCGCAGTGTGAAGCTGTTTCTGGCTAATCCGCTGTACACGATTGGAGCTTTCGTACAGATCATATGCCTGGCTGTTATTCTGGGAATTACGGTTGTAGGTTTTGCGTTTTTGTATGTAGGGATGATCAGTGTGTACGTGAATATGTTGACAGCTAACCTGATTCGGAAGGAAGACGCAGACAACGGATCGGGTCGTGTGAAGGTGCAAGATAACTGGGAATCTGAGCTTTCTCAGGATAGAGGGAACGATCAGACCTTGGCTTCTTTGCGGTAAGAGTAGCTTATACAAGCAATGGATTTGCCGGAATAGGGGGACGCAGTTCCTTTATTTGGGCTACCTAAAAAAAAGGAGTGGTTATTCGTGATGAACCAGAATAGCTTGCTTGTGAAGACAGGTGCGGATCAACTAGCAGAATGGGCCAGTCAGCATCTCGCTGGGGCTAAAATCGGATTACTAACAAATCCTACCGGTATGAACAGTCAGTTCCGTTCCACGATTGAGATATGCGCTGAGATGACTTCCGTTCATCTGCAGGCTTTGTATGCTTGCGAACACGGTCTTCGCGGGGAAAGACAAGCCGGCGTATTATTCGAGGATGAACTGGATAGCCGTACAGGGATTCATGTATATAGTTTGTACGGGAAGAACAAGAAGCCGACCGCCGCCATGCTGGAGCATGTTGATGCGGTCTTATTTGACATTCAGGACCTTGGAGTTCGGTTCTATACTTACATGACCACCATGCTCTATATGATGGAAGCTTGTGCAGAAGCAGGGAAGACCTTCGTTGTGCTGGATCGGCCTAATCCGACTGGCGGACTTATGAGTGAAGGCGGGCTGCTCGAGCCTGGATTCGAATCAATGGTCGGCGCTTTCAGGGTGCCGTTCCGTACAGGTCTTACGATTGGTGAATATGCACGATATGTGAATGATCGATTGGAACGTAAATGTGATTTGCGGGTAGTGCCTCTCAGCGGGTGGAGTCGTGAAATGGAATACCCGGAAACAGGATTGCCATGGTTGATGCCATCTCCGAATATGCCCACTATGGACACAGTGAGAGTCTACACAGGCAACTGTTTGTTCGAAGGGACGAATTTGTCGGAAGGCAGGGGCACCACGAAACCGTTTGAGCAAATCGGCGCACCCTGGATCGATGGGGAAGAACTGAGTATCGAGATGAATCGTCTCGGGCTGCCTGGTGTACATTTTCATCCTGTCACATTTACTCCTATGTTCTCGAAGCATCAAGGGCTATTATGCAACGGGGTTCATACCTTCGTTACGGATAAAGCAGCCTATAAGCCATTAGAGAGCGGCTTGTATTTGCTGCATACAGTGATTCGTTTGTATGGAGACAAGTTCGAATGGATTCCTCCCTTCAAGGAAGGCCGGAAAAATTTCATAGATTACTTGACTGGCAGTGATCGGGTACGAACCACGATTCACGAGGAAGCAGGACTGCAGAGCATCATCAAGGATTGGTCGCAGGATGTATTGAGGTGGGAGCAGGATCGAGCTCCGTATTTATTATATTAGACCTAGACATAGAGAACGGAGGAGGAGAGAGAAGTGGCACAGGGCAGCAATGTTGTAAATGACTCCACGAACCGTATGGAATTAGTCGATCTGTCCAAATGGACGATTCGCCAGAAAATTGGGCAAATGCTTCAATGCGGCTTCGACGGTTTGGAACCGAATGAAGATATTGTGAAGCTGATTAAGGAGCATGCGATTGGCGGGGTGATCTTGTTCGCCAGGAATGTTCGGGATAACCGGCAGGTTGCCGAAATGAATGCTTCCTTGCAGCGTGCTGCGCTCGAAGCCGGCGTGGAACCGCTCTGGATTTCAATCGATCAGGAGGGCGGGATGGTCGCTCGGTTGACCGAAGGTGTTGCCTTAATGCCAGGTAATATGGCCATTGCAGCTGGCGGATCTGCGGAAGCGGCTTACCAAGCAGCTAACATAACAGGCCAGGAGCTTCGCGCATTAGGGATCAATTTGAATTTTGCTCCTGATCTCGATGTGAACAACAATCCGAATAATCCTGTAATTGGGGTGCGTTCGTTTGGAGAGTCTTCCTCTCGGGTAGGAGACTTCGGAGTAGAAGCGATACGCGGTCTGCAGGATGCGCAAGTAGTGGCGACGGCGAAGCATTTTCCTGGTCACGGAGATACGGATGTCGATTCTCACCTTGACCTTCCGACGATCAGCCATCCGCGTGAGCGCATCTATGAGGTGGAACTTCCGCCCTTCCGCAGAGCGATTGAAGCCGACGTGGATGCTATTATGTCTTCTCATATTTATTTCCCCGCATTCGAACCGGATAAGCTGCCTGCCACGCTTTCCCGCCGCGTCTTGACTGGATTGCTGCGTGAAGAGCTTGCCTATGAGGGCGTCATTATGACCGATTGCATGGAGATGAACGCGATTGCCGTTCATTATGGAACTGTCGAGGCGACCGTTATGGCGATCGAGGCTGGAGCTGACACGGTGCTGCTCAGCCATCGGTATGACCTGCAGTACGCAGCGATCGAAGCACTAGTGGAGGCGGTAGCGAGCGGACGCTTGACTGAGGCGCGGCTCGACGTCTCGGTGCGCAGGCTGCTCGCGCTGAAGCAGAAGCGCGGCGTGACGGCAGCGGCCGTCGCCGCTAGCGCGGCAGCGCCAGCAGCGAGCGAAGCGTTCGCGCGCGTTGGCGGCAGCGAGCACGCTGCGGCGGCGCAAGCGCTGAGCGAGGCCAGCGTCACGCG